>OFDC01000107.1_pt1 | contig 91901 bp, 84 predicted proteins | sample 1520941 | NCBI WGS metagenome assembly OFDC01 (sample SAMEA94258168, study PRJEB24077) | hot springs metagenome | biome: Aquatic biome; feature: Water | place: India | collected 2012-12-06 | depth 5 m
AGCTTTGGCTTGAAGAAATGGACATTCATAAAGAAATTGAAAATATCAAATCTGAATTATTAAAACGATGATAGGGAAAGTTACAGGTGGTTCAAATCCAATTGGATTGTTGAATTATTGTTATTACGAAAAAGAAAAACTTTCTGTGGCAGAGAAAGCACGTTTAACGCCAGCCGATGTTCGAGGTGAAATTGTATATATCCAAAATTTAGGAATCAACACTATGCCTGATGGACGATTTGATATGGATTATTTAGCAAAACAGTTCCGTGATTGTGCTGATAAAAATCAAAACTTGAAAAACTACGTTTGGCATCAAAGTTTTTCGTTTCCGAAAGGAGAAGCACCAACAAAAGAACAAATACAGAGAATCAGCACCACTTTTGCCAAAGACTTTGGTTTTTCTGATAACCAACTCGTTGTATTTCAACACAATGACACCAATCATGCACATTTTCATATTGTAGCCAATCGCATTAATTTCAATGGAAAAACCACTGCCAATGATGGGTACAGTTATCTAAAAACAGGTACATTTTGCAGGAAAATGGAATTGGAATTAGGCTTGCAAACTACGCTAAATATGAAAGCCTTATTGCCTGAAAAAGAACGAGAGATTTCGAACAATACATTAGCTCAAGGCATTCGAGACAAAATTGATAGAAATCTGCTTAAACATAAAACAATGGAAGACCTCAGAAAATCCTTAGAAAAGGAAGGGGTAAAAATGTATCAAAAACGAGGAGTAAGCTTCTTAGATACCAAAACAGCAGCAAAATTTAAAGGTTCTGATTTGGGAAGAGAGTATTCTTTGATGAATATAGAAAAGCGTTTAGGGCAGCAGCCAAGTATTGAAAAGACTTTGAGTATAGAGAAAAAAACTTCGCCTAAATTTGAAATGGATTTTGGAATGGGAATATGAGAATTAAAGTTTCTTAGAATTACATTTAATATTCTGTATTTTATAGGCAATCAGATAGATTTTACTTCTTTCTTCTATCAATTGCATCTCGCACTCGAGAGGCACTTTCGTAGTCTTCTTTTTTTAGAATTTTGGTTAATAATTCTTCTAATTCTTCGAGGGTATATTCGGCATACGAGCCTTTTTTTTCAATTCCCTTTTCATCTATTTCGTATCCTGTATTTTCTAAAACCGACTCACTTACATAAATTGGGCTTGAAAATCGAATAGCTAATGCAATGGCATCAGATGCACGAGCATCTATTTCGAGTATTGTTTTTTCGTTAGTTTGAAGAATAAGATTGGCAAAAAAAATGTCGTTTTCGAGGCGATGAATGAAAACCTCTTTAAGAGTTGAGCCGAGTTGAGCAACCACATTTTTGAACAAATCATGTGTGAGTGGGCGGGCTGGTTGAAGGCGTTCTAAATGAATAGCAATCGCTTGTGCTTCCTGATTACCAACAATAATCGGAATACGTTTTTTAGAATTTATTTCTTCCAGAATCAATACGCAATATCCTTTTTTTGATTCGCTTTCTGCTAAGGCAATTACTAAAACCTCAAATTTATTCATATCATTGAGCAATTTCTAAGTTTTTTTTAATAAATTCACACATCTTTCCAATATCTTCAAACGGTGAAATCACCCAACCTTCTGATGAAAGCCTATACAAATCAGTGCCTTCTACTTCTACCGAAAAGCCTCTTTCTAAATCGAAAAATTTGCCTTCACGTTTCAAAATTTTGATGTTCATTTGGGTCAAGGCATATTCTACAAAATCTGACTCATTATAATTCGATTGTTGCTGCATAATTAAAAAACGTTTTTATAGAAAATCATAGTTCCTAAGCTCACACAAAGCAATGCCGATACAAGCGATAAAGCAACTGAAAGCCATTTATTATTCATTATTTTTATGGAAAATGGCAAGCTAAAAACCCCAGCAGCAAGCATCATTCCGACGATTGAGCCAATCCCAAAAATAAGAATATAGCTAAGTGCAATAAAATTATCCTTGATTTGGGTCAAAACCGAAAGTAAAACGCCTCCACTTCCTGCCAAACCATGTACCAAACCAATACCATAGGCAAGTCTGAAAGTTGGCTCAGGCTTGTGTGAATGTCCGTGCGAACGTTCTTGAAAAATCCGATAAAATCGTATAAATCCCAAGCTAACCAGCATCAAACCTACGCTTGCTTCAAAATAATGAAAATCGGTTTCTCGCAAAATAAATTTACCCATCATATAGACCACAGCAACCAAGAAAATGGTAGAAGTATGCCCCAAACCCCAAAAAACACCATCTTTTATAGCCGAAAGTGTGGTGTTTCGCTGGGTAACGATGCTACTCACCGCCACTAAGTGGTCAGCCTCAAAGGAATGTAAAAACCCTATGGTAGCGGCAGTGATTAAAAGTAAAGTGTTTTCCATTTTTTTAATAATTTTGCCTGATTACTTACATTCAATTAATGAGGCTGTTTAAACTTTTTGTTTTGAGATGAAATTTTTGAATTTTTGAATGAGATTTTTCAAAAATTTTGAAGCATAGCAGAGCTACGTTGATAAATTTTTGGAATAGCTCATTTAAAAAGGCTGAATTTAAGCCGAAAGAAAAAGTTTAAACAGCCTCAATATCATAAATAACAACCCGATGGTTTCCAGTATCAGTCAAAACCAATTTATTTTCGGCAATACAGAGTGAAAATGGCCAATAAATCTGGCTATCAGTGCCAAATTTTGTTTGGGTGTTTTCGCTACCCGTATTAAAATCATGATGCCCCAGCAGATTATCAGCTTTTGCTGCATTGTTTTTAGGGATATTTTCAAACCAAAGCAAACGACTATTGCCAGTATCTGCTACGAAAATGCCATTTTTGTAAAAAAACGAATCATAAGTCCAACTCATGGCATCTGATTTTGGAAATAAACTAAACTGATTCATACCATTGGCATCAAAATCTGGCTGACCGATGATTACATCAGCATTATTGTTGAAGGCATCTTGCCAATTATTCCAAATCAAATTTCTATAAAATTGCGTATCAGCGATTGACATTTGTCCGCTTGGGCTTATACGTACCGAGTAAGGCCAGATAGGTTCGTAATTTTCGTAATCTCGTTCTGTAAAGCTCGGTTTTCCAATTACTTTATCGGCAGGAGTAAAGTTTTTTGAAGGAATATTTTCGTAAAAAAGCACCCTTCTGTTGCCAGTATCGCATATCCAAAGGTGCGTTCCATCAGAAAAAACGCCGTAGGGCCAATTCAGCGAATTTGCCGACGGATTTGAGCCAATTCCTCTAATATTTGATAGATTTTGTTCAAAATCTTCTTGTCCAAGCACCACATCAGCCGCCTGACCATTTGCCGTCGGAAAGGTGTTCCAGATTAAAACTCGGTGATTCCAAGCATCGGCAATGATGAGTTTTTTGCCGTCTGACCAAATTCCCGAAGGATATTGAAGCGTACATGCACTTACGCCTGTACCTGCGTTTCGACCCGTATCTTCTTGCTCGGTTTGTCCTAAAATAATATCAGGTTTGGTATATTCGGCGGTCGGAATTTTGTTCCAAATAAAAACCCTGTTTTGTCCAGTATCCGAAATCAAGAGTTTTTCGCCAACCATCCAAACGCCCCTTGGAGCTAAGAGCGGGTTATGCTCACTTCCTCTGAAAACCAAGTAATTGGCAACCAGATTGGGTTTGTCCAAAAGTGAAGCAGTTAGTCCACTTCCTTGCGAAACTGGCGATTTTGAAAGACTTATATTCATTTAGCAGATTCTTGGTAATTGTTCTCCGACCAACATATTTATGACTCTTTTTCCTCCGATTTGACTCTGTAATACAACTTGGCGTGGGTGTTCGGCTACAACATCTCCTATGATTGAGGCATTTTTTCCGTTGTCGAATGTTAGTAATTTTTTCAGGAAATCTTCGGCAATTTCTTGGGCTACAACCGCCATAAATACGCCTTCGTTGGCAACGTAGAGTGGGTCTAAACCTAATAATTCGCAAGCACTATACACTTCTTCAAGGACAGGGATATTTTTTTGTAAAATATTTATACCTAATTTACTATCTCGTGCCATTTCGTTGAGAACCGTAGCCACGCCGCCCCGAGTTGGGTCTCTGAAAAGGTGAATATCGTTGCCAAATTCTTCGAGCAAATCCTTTACGGTATGGTTGAGGTTTGTTGTGTCGCTTTCGATAGAAGTTTCAAAATCAAGCCCTTCTCTGACCGACATAATGGCGATTCCGTGCGTTGCCACATTGCCACTTACGATGATTTTATCGCCTATTTTAAGATTCTGAATAGCAATATTTGCTTTTTGATGCACCTGTCCGATGCCCGATGTATTAATAAAAATCTTGTCGCCTTTGCCACGTTCTACTACTTTTGTATCGCCCGTTACGATATATACACCTGCTTGTTCTGCGGCATTTTTGATTGAAAGCAATATTTCCCAAAACTCTTGCATGGTGAGTCCTTCTTCCAAAATAAAACTCAGCGAAAGGTATTTTGGGATTGCCCCACACATAGCAATATCATTGACGGTGCCATTTACCGCTAATTCACCGATGTTTCCACCTGGAAAAAAAATGGGGGAAATCACATAGCTATCTGTTGAAAAAGCTAATTTTCCAGCTAATTCAAAAATTGCACCATCGTGGTGTTCGTCCAAAATTGGATTTTTTAATAAATCAAAAACACCTGATTCGAGTAATTTATTGGTCAAAATTCCACCGCTTCCATGCCCCAAAGTAATCACATCAAAGTCGAGCTTTGGCATTGGACAAGAAAGACTTAATATTGATTTTTGCATTTAATGTGGTGCTTTTAAGAATTAATCTAAAATGATGAATGTAAAATTTTAAATGCAAAAGGGTTTTTTACATTGGTGAGTTCAATTTTCAAGCTAAAACTTCCTCCGTTGCTTCGGCAAAATGATAATAGGCAGCACAAGCACCTTCTGATGAAACCATCGGAGCCCCAAGTGGATTGAGGGGTGTGCAGGCTTTTCCAAACTGACTACATTCAAAAGGTTTTTTGATGCCTTTTAGCACCTGACCAGCGATACAATCTGCACATTCGGGTACTTTCGGGATATTTACCGAAAACTTTTTATTGGCATCAAAAGCTGCTAATTCGTCTCTCACCTCCCAGCCACTCATCGGAATCGTGCCAATGCCCCGCCATTCTCGGTCTTCGGTTTTAAAAACCTTTTCTATTACTTTCTGTGCTTCTGGATTTCCTTCATATTTTACAACCCTGCTGTACTGATTTTCGAGTTTTGCTTCGCCATTTTCCAACTGTCTGACCGTCATCAAAATGCCTTGTAATAAATCAACAGGCTCAAAACCAGTTACAACCATTGGTATTTTGTATTTTTCTACAATCGGTTCGTATTCGCCCATGCCCATAATCGTACAAACGTGTCCTGCTGCCAAAAAAGCCTCGATTTTTGCTTCTTCATCATTGATTACGGCTTCCATTGCAGGCGGAACCAGTACATGAGATGCCAAAATGGAATAGTTTTGGAGTCCTAAACGCTGTGCATGAATCACCGAAAGTGCATTGGCAGGGGCGGTGGTTTCAAATCCTACTGCAAAAAATACTACCTCACGATTTGGGTTTTCTTGGGCAATTTTTACGGCTTCGAGTGGCGAATACATGATGCGAATATCAGCACCGTTGGCTTTGGCTTCGAGCAAACTTTGCTTAGAGCCAGGTACTCGAATCATGTCGCCATAAGAGCATAAAATAACATTTTTTTCTTCTGCCAAATACAGGGCTTTATCAATCAGATTAAGTGGGGTTACACAAACGGGGCAGCCTGGTCCATGTACCATTCTGATTTCCTTTGGCAGAATATTCAGAATACCATTTTTGACCAAACTGTGGGTTTGTCCACCACAAACCTCCATGATTGTCCAGGGGCGAGTTGTAATTTTATGTATTTCGTTGATATACTGCTCAACTATTTCTGGATTTCGGAATTCGGATAGGTATTTCATAGTCCTATTTCCCCTTATGGAGTTTTAAATTCTATTGATTAATATAAAATAATTTTGTCCAATCACTTATACTCAAAAATCCCCCCATCAGCGTTTAGAGGGTTTCTATCAATCTGCGAATGTTCAACGAGGTCTTCGAGTTCGCCGATTTCTTTGAGGTACATAAACGATTTTTCGGCTTCCTCTTCATCAACTACGCTGATGGCTACGCCTACGTGTACCAGCACATAATCGCCGATTTGGGCATCTGGAACCATTTCGAGGCTGGCTTCTTTGGTTATTCCGCCAAAGTTTATTTTTGCCATTCTTACCAATCCATCGTATTGGTATTCAATAGATTTTATTTTACCGGGAATTGCAAGACACATATTTTTATAGTTTATTTTCTGTTGAATAATTCATGTACGACTACTTGCCCAAACGAAATACACTCATCATTGGGTGAAAGTTGTTGGTGAAAAAACAATTCAAAATCTGTTAAATGCTGAATCGCCAAATCAACCAAAAGGGCATTTTGCCAAACACCTCCCGAAAAAGCTAATTTATTGATATTCAGGCTTTTAGCTATGTTTTTAATTAAATCTATCATCGAAAAATGTACTTTAAAAGCTATTTTTTCGATGCCAATAATTGCCTCTAAATCGGCAATGATACCTCTGATGATTTCGTTTGTATTGGCTTTATTTTCAGTAAAATAGCTCTCAACTTTTTCAGAATTTTGATTAAAAAAAGTCCTTGCTTTGGCTTCCAGATGAATGGCTGCTTCGCCTTCATAGCTTGCTTTATCAATGATGCCGAGCAGAGATGCGATGCCATCAAAAAGCCTTCCGACCGATGATGTTTGTATGAGATTGCCTTGTGATAATTGTTTTTGGTAAATTCGCCATTCCACATCAGTAAATTTTTGTTGAATGAAACTTGTTGCCTCCATCAAACCTCCACAAACAGATAGAGCCGAAAGACGTGGTTCACGAGCCATTTTATCACCCATCAAATTGGGGAAATAATCGAAATGAGTAATACGCTCGAAAATTTCTTCTGAATTTTGCTGAAATTTCAGGAACTCCCCACCCCAAATTTGCCCATCATTGCCCAATCCTGTGCCGTCCCAAATGATGCCTAAAATCGGTTCTTTGCTTTCTAATTGCTTATTTTCTGCCAAAACTGCCCCAAAATGTGCTTGATGATGCTGAATTTCTACCAAATTTATTTTTTTTTCTGTGGCAATCGCCCGACCCATTTCCGAAGAAGGATATGCCGAATGTTTATCAATCAGAATCGTTTTTGGCTCAAAATCAAGCACCTTACACAGGTGATTTAAAGAATGATGGTAACTTTCTTGGGTATCAAAATCACTCAAATCACCCAAATATTGACTGATATAAACATTGTTTTCGTGCGTAATCGTAAACGTACTTTTGAGCATTGCACCCATCGCCAAAGTATTGTTTTGAGCAAGAAAATTAGGCAAAATAAACGTTGGTGCAAGCCCTCTTGACCGTCGTAAAACTATTTTTTGATTAAAAGTTGGCGTAAAACGAACCACGCTATCATCTTGCGGCACTACGATTGTACGGTCGTTTGTCAAAATCAAATCAGCGATAGTTGATAGTTCTTCAACTGCTCGATGGTTATCATAAATTATTGGTGAATGACTCAGATTTCCACTTGTGGCAATCAGAGGCTTTTCAAATTGTTGGCAAATCAATTCAAAAAGCGGCGTGTATGGCAGCATTACACCCAATAATCCTGCTGTTGATAAATTAGGTATTTTTGCCGAAACCAAAACTATCGCAGCTACTTCATTGCTCAATAATTCTTTTTCTGAAATATGCAACTCAACTTCTTTTTCAAGCGAAACCAAATCAGGAAACATCACTGCAAAAGGCTTCGTTGGGCGATGCTTTCTTTTTCTTAATTCGCTGATAATCAATTCATTATCAGCATCACAAAGCAAAAGATAACCGCCTATACCTTTGATGGCAAGTATTTTTCCATCGTGGAGTGCTTGAATGGTTTGAGCAATTATTTCGCTTTGTTCATCAGAAATCAAGTGCTTTTTTGCATCATAAAGGGCTAATTTCACTCCACATTTTTTGCAAGAATTGGTCTGCGAAAAATACCTTCTATCATACACATTTTCATATTCTTGCTCACATTCTTCACACATTTCAAAAGCCTCCATGCTCGTGTGTTCACGGTCATAAGGCAATTTGTTGATGATAGAAAATCTCGGACCACAAACGGTACAAGTTGTAAATGGATAATCGAATCGGCGATTGTTTGAATCCTTAATTTCATGCCGACATTCGGGACAAATCGCAAAATCTGGGCTTAATAAAACGTTTTTCGTCTGCCCTGTTTCACTCTTAATAATATGAAATCCTGTGTCGAATGTAGGTTTGTATAAGGTTTTAGAAGTTGAAAAAAGCGTGATTTTAGCTAATTTTGGGGCTTTTTGCCTGATTTTTTCACAAAAAAATGCAAATTGCTCCTCATCACAAAAAGCCTCAATCAATACTCCTTCATTGGTATTATTGACATAGCCAGTTAGGTGCATTTCGCTTGCAATTTTATAAACAAACGGACGAAAACCAACCCCTTGAACCTGACCTTTTATACGAATCGTATATACATTCATTTTAAGCTAAAACGCTTTTTTTATCTTCAACTTTTTGCATCAGCCAATCGCACCATTCGTCCATACCATCACCTTTGAGGCTCGAAATTGTCAAAACCTGAATATCTGGATTTACATCTCGGGCATCTTTTGTTACGGCTTCGACCGAAAACGGCACATAAGGCAATAAATCTGCTTTTGATACAATCATCATCTCGCTTGTCAGAAACATACGAGGGTATTTTTTTGGCTTATCATCGCCTTCGGTTGATGCAAGGACGGTTACTCGATAATCTTCTCCCAAATCAAATGCTGCTGGACAAACTAAGTTTCCGACGTTTTCGATAAATAACAAATCTACGCCTGTTAAATCTATGTGGTCGAGTGCTTGATAAATCATTTGAGCTTCGATGTGGCACATTCCGCCCGTTACGATTTGTAGGGCGTTGATGCCTACATCTCTCATTCTGATTGCGTCTCGTTCGGTTTCGGGGTCGCCCACCAAAACCGCCATGTTTAGTTTGCCTCTCAATCGCTTACCCGTCTCTTGCATGAGGGTAGTTTTGCCACTTCCAGGCGATGAACAAACATTGATTACCAGTATTTCTGGCAAACGCTCTCTGATTGCTTTTGCCACAAAGTCATTGACTTTCAGCAAGTTAAGGGTGGTATTGTCGCACTGTACTGAGCCAACTGATGCTTGATTTGATTTTGGTTTCATAAACCGATTAATATAAAACTGATGAATGTAAAATGTAAAACTGATGAATGTAAAATGTAAAACTGGGTAATGTAAAATGTAAAAACTGGTTAATGTAAAATCACTCAAATTCTACTCTGCTAATTAATAATTCTTCACCTTGAATGACATTTTTGCTTGGTTTTCCACATGTACATACAAAGCGGTATTGCTGCACTTCGGTGGTTTTTCCGCAATCATCGCACTGAATCAGAATCGGTAAAACTTCTACGTGTAAGCTCGTTTTTTTGTATTGTGGTTGGTCTTCCAAAACGGCTTGGAAGGCGTTTTCCATCAAAATCGGCTGTACGTTTGAAAGCAAACCCGCTTTGATATAAATTCCTCGAATGTTTGCAATATCATTTGGAAATTCGTGTTCGAGTGTTCTAAAAATATTTCTGACTAATGATATTTCGTGCATCTAATCGCTGTTTCTTTTCTCAAAGATATTTGTTTGTTGGCAAAAAGGATAGAAGAATTTATGTTTTAGAAAATGTTTTCTAAAACACTGTTTTTGTAGGAAAATTTAGGCAAAATGTGTGAGAAATCACACCATTGTTTTGCTCAATTCTTGAATTTTCTCTATGTGCCTTTGGGCATCTTCAAGCAATTTTTGGTCGTTTGTCAAGCCTTTTATTTCATTGGCTCGATTGTTCATTTCATCGAAAAGGGCTTGTTCTTGTTGCTCATTTTCATGATTAACGTACCAACTGGCTTCTAAAAAATTCAAAATCGTTAAAGCTCGTTCATAAGGGTACTCACTTGCCGAACGGATTTCGAGGGCTTGCCGATAATAAGTTAGAGCCTTAGCATGGTTATCACTTTTGACCGAAGGGGGGTATTTTGTAAGAGCATTGCCATAGCTATTACAAATCATGGCATACTCAAAAGGGTGGGTTTCTCTTGTAAAATGATTGAGGGCTTGGTTGAACGAACTCACCGAAATAGCTGCCCAAAGGCTTTTTTTCTTTATTTCGTCTGGAATTTCGGAGTATATCACGCCTAAATGGTGTTGAATTTCGGCAAAAACATCAGGGGCATTGTCATACGAAAATACTTTTAGTGCTTCCTGATATGCCTCCATTGCGGGCTTATAAAACTGTGTGCTGCCATTCTGAGCCCAAGTGTAAAACAAAACACCTTTTCTGTATTGGGCATTTGCCAAAAGTTCGGGAATATCTTCTTTACGAAAAATATCTACGGCACGGCTAATGTACCCCAGCGATTCGGTGAAACTCTCAGAAATATTTGCGATTTGTGCGGCATCAATCAAAAGCAAAGCGATTTGCACTTGATTTTGTTGTTTTTCGTAGTATTGCAATACTTCCCAGAGTGTAGTTTTTATTTTTTCTAATAATGCTTTATCGTACGGGATTCCTAATTTTTTGAGCCAAACGCCATATTGAATATTCATCAACTCATATTTTGCATCATCAGAAATGGCATTTTTGATACAATTTTCGAGGAGCATTTCTGCATTTTCTAATTCATCAGAATCTAACAAAAGTGAAGCGAAATGCTTGGCTGTAAATGCCCGATATTCTTCGTTTGGAGCAATTTCGAGGGCTTTTTGGTAATAGTTTTTGATTTGATAAATGTTCACAAAATTGCTTGTTTCGCCATAATAGGTTTTCACTGCCAAATTGTGCCAATGGCGGTAAACATCAAAAGGTTTTTGGGTTTCGATTGAAGCAATTTCCGACTCAGCACTGATTGTAATGCCATGTTGGAGGCAGTTAAAAATATCAATATCACCGAGCAAAACCGTGTTTTTTTCTGCAAATTGATAGGCTTTTTCGTAGTTATTGAGTTTGAAATAACAAAGTGCCAAAAAATTATTTTTATCAAATTCTACTGGATTTTGTAGTAAAAAAGGTGGGGCATCATTACTCCATATTATTGGTATTTTGATTTCATTTTGATTCACAATTAGGAAGTTATGACCAAGCTCATCGATTAATAAATCAATGTTTTTGATTGAGATGACTTCATTCAGACGAAATTCTGAGTCAATGATTTTTTGTATTTCGGTTAGTATTTCAGTTGAAGCAAATATTGTAAGCATTATCGTCAATTTTTAGGGTTCCTCGTGCATCTTTTCTGATGCCTCTTTGAAAGATTTGGGCGTAAAGTTCTGCTTTTTTGAAAGATTCGTAATTGTCTATATAGCGGCAAACAAATCTCATGGGGTTGTGTAAATAAATATAAATCATTGATAAATGCCAGCGTCCTTTTTTTAAATCAATAACATACCGCACTTCGGTATCATGCAGCCAGCGAGTTTGATTAATAATCTCCAAATCGCTTCGGTTGCCTCTCGGATTTTCGGAAAAATCAAGATTTATGGTGTCTGAAATATACATTTACAGCTCAATACTAATAATTCCAGTATTTTTAATTTCATAGGGCAAAAGTCGGTCGGTGCCGTCAAGCTCATTATCCAGAATGAGGTCTTGTACTGAAATGGTTTTATCGCCATTCAGGTTTCTGATTTTCAGAACAGTCCAGTGAACCTTGTGCATTTTTTCAAAAAAAGCCTTTGACCGTGCCGCCAAAAGCAATGTTTTTCGTTCAGGATAATACACCATGTTTGCTTTCTCTTCTTCACCAAAAAGCGTTTCAACCAACGATTTTTCAAACCAAATATGTCCGTTTTTTAGTTGAAGCATCTTACAAAGTCATTGGTGCTAAAAATAATTCGTTTTTTAGTAAATCCACTACTTTATCTCCTGCATTTTTTACCACTTCGCTAAGCTGAACGTCCAAGCGAGTATTATCAACGGCAATCAAATATACCTCAATATCGTTTGGATAATCATCACGCAAAATCTTTTTGGCATAAGATAATGCTTGGTCCCATTTGAGGCTGTGAAGAAATACCATCGGGTCGTCTTGAATCTGTGCGTTTATCTCGCTTGCGGGCAATTTATAAAGCGTGCCAGGCACTTCGCCCGTATTAATTACGGCATCAACGATGATGATTCGGCTGTGTCCTTGTAGCTGAAAAAGCACCTCAAAAGCCGACGTTCCCATGTCGAAGAGTGTAATATTTTCTTGGTCTTCGTTGATGAGTTTTCGGAGTTCATCAATCACATAAATAGCTACGCCATCATCACTCCTGCATGGATTTCCAAAGCCCATAATGGCTGTTTTAGTGCCAATGTCATGTATTTTCATTGTCTTTTCTGCTTCGAAATTCATAAAAAGCTATTTTGAAAAAAAGCCCGTAAATATACTCAAATTTACGGGCTGAACTTTTTTTGGAGTATTTGATAAATAAATCTAAAATGATAAATGTTAAATTTAAAATGTAAAAATACCGTTGCTCAGGATTGATTATACACGGTTTTACCATAAAAATATTTGACAATATTTTACTCCGTTAGGAGTTCAATATTGGTAGAAAAAATTACTAACCTTCAAAAACGTTGTGCCGTAGGTACACAACAAAGGTGGTTGTGTACCTACGGCACACTCAAAATGGGTAATTTTCTATTTTCTACGGCAACGGCGACCGTCAATATATAGCACCCAACAGGGTACTTTTAACCCATTGCATTTATAATAAAGTGTAATTTTTACAACTTAAATTTGGCTAATTGCTTGCCACTTTTTGCATCGTGTGCGTGTACCGTACAAACCAAGCATGAGTCAAACGAACGAGCAACCATACCTACCTCTACTGGGTCGTGTGGGTCTTCGATTTCTGTTCCTTCGAGAGCCGCTTCGATTGGTCCTGGATTACCTTTGTCATCGTTTGGACCAACATTCCAAGTAGTCGGAGCCATCACTTGATAATTTTTGATTACGCCATTTTCGATTTCAATCCAGTGAGCCAAAGCTCCACGAGCAGCTTCTGTACAACCAAAACCCTTTCCGTCTTTTTCGGTTGGTTTGATATAAAAATCGCCATTCAAATCAATCTGACGAAGCCATTCATCAATATAATCGTACAAACGAGGGGCTTCGTGCAAGCGAGCCAAAGTACGAGTAAAGACGCTTGGTCCGAGTTTTTCCATAATATCCAAAAACAATGGGTCTTGGATTTGGTGTTTTTCATTCTTCGGATTGGCGTTCATGATAACTCTTGAAAGCGGACCTGCTTCGGCTGCATAGCCAGCATATCGAGGGGCTTTCGACCAACTATATTTATCATTAAAATTGGTGTTTTCCAAATTTTGAGATGGCATTGGGGTTGGCAATGGCTCATTCCAAGGGTGAGCAGCAGGTACATCTTTATACCATGCGTGGCTCACGTGTTCTTGCACATCAAGGTGATTGAAGTCATGGAAATTTTTACCATCAAAGAATCCACCAGGGCTGATGACTGCGTGCTGACGGGTATCAATTTTTGGTTTATTCCAAAGGTCTTTGTGAATATAAGTACCATAAGCGATAAATTTGCCTACGCCTTGACCAAACTTATGAAGCCCAAATTCAAGTCCAGCTCTGATGAATAAGCCCAAATCTGAGTTTTTCTGGCTTTCGTTTTCATCAACCCAAGCGAGCATATCGTCCCAAGTTTTGATTTGACGATAACGCTCAATCGAGCAGCCTAAGAATATCGTTTCGAGCCAATCTTTACGGAATTGATTCATGATTGAATGAGCTCTCGTAATATCTTTCAAAGTCGGTGCACACATTACTCCACCCGGCACCATATAGCTTGAATGTGGCCATTGTCCACCAAAAAGTGCATAAACTTGCACTGGCAAAGCACTTGCAGTAACACCTTTTTGGAAAGATGTACCCACATAAGCCGCCCAACGCTTCACAACTTCGGCATAAAGTGGTTTGTTAGCAAATTTTTTGTTAGCCATATCTGTTGCAAAAATGGCATAATACCAGCGAGGAATACTCTGAATGGTTTCGCAGGCTTGACCCAAAGCACGTAACAAAAGTGCGTTTGGCGAAAGCGTAGTTTCCCATACCGTGTCGAGTGCCGATGATGCACAATAAAGGTGTGAGCCTCCGCAAATTCCGCAGATACGTGGCGTTACGATTAGTCCTGATTGAGGGTCTTTTCCTGCCATGATTTGTTCAAAACCACGAAACATGGCTGCTTGTGTATGGGCTCGAGTTACGACCCCATCTTCCATATAAACTTTTACGTCGAGGTCGCCTTCTACACGACCAACGGGTGATATATTTAACTCTTTTGAGATTGCCATTTTTTTAATTTAATTTGAAATGATGAATAGGGGATTAAGTACTGAGTGCTGGACATTAGACAAGAGACATGAGATTTTAGATTAAAAACAACCTATTTTTAGCCAATTCAATTGCTTAAAATTTTCTCTTGTCTTTTGTCTCACATCTTTTGTCCAGCAATCAGAATTAATGTTTCAAGTAGTTATTTAATGCCTGAATATCAGTTATTTACAACTATTTTAAAAACTAAAAAATCTTTATTTACAATGTTGTTAATTTAAATTGAACTTTCGCTGTGCGATTTTACCACACCAAAAACAGATTCGGTTGCGTGCATTGTTTTTTCAAAACCAGCTCTTAGATAATAGCCCAATTTAGAGTTTCCTGCGGGAACGTCTTGTGGTAAAAATCCGAGATATTTGAGGGTTTTAAATACGCTACCTTTTTGTAAATCGTGGTGTGGGAAGCCCGGCTCAGTACAGCCCAAGCATGGGTGATTTGCACGAGTTTTGCTTGAAGTTCGGTTCCACAATATTCTATTACAACTCGCACGAGTCATTGGTCCACGGCAGCCTACTTCGTAGAACAAACAACCATTGCCTCTTTTACCAAATCCACCATCTACTTTATTGGCAAAATTTACGACATTCGTACAGCCAGTTTGTACAAAATCAGTAAAGAATGTACTCGGACGGTGGTATTCATCAATTTTAATATCACCGATTCTTCCAGTAGAAATAGCCACCAAAATCTGCGTTACCCAGTCAGGGTGAGCAGGGCAGCCCGGAATATTGATTACTGGTAGTCCACCTTTTGATTTGTAGCCAGCACCCAAAAATCCACCTTTTTCTTTTTTCAAAAACTGCATTCCAGTTGATTCGCTTGGGTTTGGAGCAACTGCGGGAATCCCGCCCCAAGTAGCACAATCGCCTATGGCAACAACATATCCTGCTACTGCCGAAAGTTCTTTTACCCAATCTTTCATTGGTCGGTCGCAAAAATAGTTCATTGTGCCAGTTCCGTGAGGACCTTCGATGATGCTGCCCTCATAGACCAAAATATCGCATTGAACTTTTCCGTTGATGATATCTTTGAGAAGATGTGTAACTTGGTGACCGATTTCCAAGCCAATAGAAGGATGCCAAAGAATATTTATGCCAAAGTCGGTAACTAAATCAACGACTGTAGGCTCTTCGGCATTGAGGAAAGACATGGTGTTTCCACTGCACGCCCCACCTTGTAACCATAGAACATTTGCCATAGGACAGGTTTTATAAGAGTTGAAAATTGTATTATTTGATGTTCAAATGTAAAGTAATAAATTTAATTAGAAAAATTTTTCTAATTAAATTTAGAAAATATTTTCTAAACAAACATAAATTTTGACAAGATGCTTGATTTTAGCTCAAATTATTGTTTTTTTTATGAGGATAAAAATGACTTTTGTCATCTTTTATCTAAAAACGGTAGTGGTTAAACTCGCAAAATCGAATTTTCCTTTTTCGGTCAGGTAAGGTTTTATGTGATTCCAAACGGCAGATTTGAATTGACTCTCGGTAACAGCCCTGAGCCTCATCTGTTGTTGCGGAATCCAGAAAACGAGTGTCATCCAAATCGCTTCTGCAATAATATCAAAGGTAACTTCGGATAAAATCGGTAAATCTCCGTTTTTTGAGTGAAATTCAAGGCGTTTTCGAATCTGAAAAATCATTTTTGTCATTAACTCTTGCCATTTTTGGCGAACTTCGGGGATTGGATGCTCGGTGGCAAATAAGTCGGTGATGTAAAATTGATAATTTTTGAAAAATTCAAAATAAAGGGAAACTTGGGAATCAAAATCTACTAATGAAGGGGTTTTGAGATAAGCACTCAGGATTTGTTGAAAATCTTCAAAGAGTTTTTCATAAACTGAGTTGATGATTGCTTCTTTGTTTTTGTAATGATATGCCAAATTCCCGACACTAATGCCTATCTCGTCGGCTATTTGTTGTAGGCGAACACTGGCTATTCCATGGTCGTTAAATAGCTTTATGGAGGCGGTTACTATTCTTTCTTTTGTATTATACATTTTTGGACACCATGTTTTTGCAAAAAATTAATTTTGACAAATTTCAAGATTCTTAATAGTTACTTCTAATGTGCCTCGCTGGTCTTTTGCTGCCATTCGTCGCATCAACGAGGCTGTGAGCTCTGCTTTTTTTTTGCACGAATAAGAAACTATCTGACGTTTGATAAATTTTAAGGGATTTGTGTGAAGGGCGAATATCAGCTCGATATTCCATTCGCCTTTTTTATATGTTAGGTGGTCAATTACGGCACTATCCGAAAGCCAGTGGTCGTCGTGGTAAAACTTGAAGTCGTTTATATTTCCTTGGGTATCTACAAAATAAGCATCATTTAATAACTCCAAGAGGCTATTATAGATGTTGTCGTCTATTTTGAATGTTGAAACCAATTGAAATATTGCTTGTTAATTTTATATCAAATTTAGAAAATTATTTCTAAATTAGCATTATTACCAATTAAAGTTTTCGTTGAAGTGCATCTGCTTGTATTCTTGATGTCCGATTTGAGTAAAATATGGTATCAATAATGCCCATATTGCTGACACGTATTCTTCGATATTGATTTCGTCAAAGGTGCGAATACGGGTTTGGTAGAGCCACAGCTCCATGGTCATCCAATATTGTTCGGCAAGTTTGGCATGTAAGCCATCATTTGTTGGAGGAATAAATGTACCCCGTGCCACATTGAAGGCAATTAGGTTTTCGATTTGAGTGATATACCAACGTGTATATTCTCGGTATTGCTTTTTTATCAGTGGGAAATTACGGAGGATTTCGAAGGTGTCGGAGTAAAAAAAACTGAATTTTTGCTGAATATCGAATGTATCTCGAATGTGTTTATCAATATTAATAAAAAGTGGTACTATCTTCAAATCTGCCAAAAGGAGTTTTTGGTTTTGTTCTAATTCTTCGTAAATAGTTTCGAAAATGGCATCTTTATTCTGAAAATGATATGCCAAATTCCCGACACTGATGCCTGCATCGTCAGCTATATTTTGCAACCTGATATTGACAAATCCAAACCGATTGAATAATTCGATTGATTTTTCAAGAATACGGGTTTTGGTATCGGAAGTTGAAGGAGGTTTCATATCTTATAAAATTAGGCTTTGCTGGTAAATGACTTGCTCCATTCTTATATTCTATCATGTAAGGAACAGGTAAAAATTACACGAAACATCTCAAAAAACAAGTAAGAGTCCCTCAACTGGAGGCAATAGACTTCTTGCAAAAGTCGTGTTTCGATTAATAAAGCTTCCTTTCGGCTACAATCAAATTCCGTAGGAATGGCGTAAAATAGTTACTACTCAGGTTGTTTTGTTATATATTTTCAATAAAATATATAAATATTTAAAGAATTTTCAAGAAAATGTTCTCTGTTTAGCTCAAATTTATTTTTTTTAAAACTAAGCTATCATTATCGACTGCATGTTTCTTGAAAAAAGTCAAAAAATGACATCATTTATTGCACTATTTCAATAAAAAACAACCTGAGTAGTAACATAATATGCCAATCATAGGGAATTTTTAAAAAAACTCTAAATTTCTTCTACCGAAATTTTGGCCCTCTGGAACAATTTTATCTGATAAACGCTTAAAAGATTCATTAGGCATAGCATGATGAATATCTTCGAGTTTAAGTGGCTTGTTGGGTTCTATAAGTTTCAATATATCCTTTTGTCTTGCATTTTTGCAGTTCGATGTTTGCTGCATTTTCTAAAATAATATCCAAAGTTTCATAGTAGCCATAAACTTCTTGTTCGTCCCGAGTCTTAAAATCTGTAATTTTAACATTCTAGATTAGTTTCTTTATTTCATCATTCGTCAGCACAGCCCCTTCGATACGTGTTGATGAACCTATGCTCTCTATGGTGGCAATTCGCCTTAATTCTTTGAGATAACGATTGTTTTTTTGCTCAACAAGCTCCCATTTTCCAGAAAATGAATCTATTTCTCCAATTTTTTTTATATTATTCTGTGTTGTCAAAAAATCAAAAGAAAGTTTTTGCTCATAAGATATTTCCATATTGTATCTTTATTATAGAGGCTGTTTAAACTTTTATTTTTTAGAACAAAGCAAGTAAAATTTGAACCTACTTTTACCATTTATGACCATCTAAGATTTTGATAAATGCAAGTGTTGAGAAAAATTGCTTCAAATATCGCCCCTAAAATTGATTTGAAAATAAGTTTAAACAGGTTCATATCCATAAATATAAGGTAACTCCTTAAAAGGAAGAAATATTTTGTTAAAAATTTATGCTATACTTTCGCCAGTAAGGTATTTTTTCAAAGCAACCTTTAATTCTTTCAGTTCCTTACTATTTTGAGATATTTCATATTTTGAGGGAGTTTTGGCAATATAATCAATAATAGAAGAATAGGGTTTCTTACTCCAAGGGCTAAAATGACTAAGTAAAACAGCCATTTGGTCTTGTTTGAGAGTAAAATAACGATTGTGTTTATCGTCTGCCAACTCAAAAATTGCTTGGAAAGTAAACATTAATTTTGCGGCAAATTCATCACTTTCATAAACGGTTATTGGTGGGTGAATGTTAGATTCTATCAAATGTCGAAACGTATGTGGAATTTGGTTTGCAAGATTTTGTGCAATTTTTTCTTTTTCTAATTCATCTTTTTTGTCATTAACCCATTGCAAACAAGCCAATAATATTTCTTTTTTCCTCCCCTTCAGCTTATTACGGCTAATGTATGAAGGAATTTCGTATTGAAAGAAATTTAGAAATTTTGTTTTATCAAGATAAAATTCAAAATTGCCCTCTATCGCCTCAATAGCTTTTGGCGTAGTTTTATCCAACAGAAAATTCATCTGATGGTTACGAAGAAAAATCTTATTTACTTGTGTCGGAAAGTGCATCACATAGTTCAAAGTTGGTTTGTCCAAGCCTATTACATAAGATAGATAAATATCATTATCCTCTAATTCTCGCCTTGAATAGTTAAAAAACCAAGTATGCAACCCTGAAAAAATAGTATATTTAACCTGATTCCACGAGCTTTGTTTGGTAGCGTCTTTTATTGTATTCATATTATTTGTTTTTCCATCTTTCCGCCAATTTTCGGGCAAATTGTTGTTGCGTTACTTTAATATATGAAAGAAACGATTTTTCTGTGCGATGTCCTGTAATTGCCATAATTTCATAAGTAGGAACTCCTTCTAAATATTGATTGGTGGCAAACGACCTACGAGCTGTATGGCAAGTAATTAACTCAAATTTTTTTGACTTTGATTGAATTCGTTTATTACCCATCTTCTTAACCCTCGACACTTCTTCTGCAAACTCGTCAACCAGTTTTCCGATTTCTTTAAGGTAATCATTCATTTTTTGATTGGATATACTTGGAGGAATATAACTACCTGTCTTTTCTTTGTATTTCTTGAGTATTCCAGCCACAATTGAATGAATTGGTATATCTAAGGTTGTGCCTGTTTTGATAATATCACTGATATGAATAATGTCTAAATTCTTAGAAATATTTTCGTCCCGAAGGTTAGATAAATCAGAAAATCGTAAGCCAGTCCAGCATCCGATAACAAATAAATCACGCACTTTTTCTAATCGTTCATTGTTGGAAAGGTCTAAATTCAAAAGCCTATATATTTCATCAATACTAAGGTATATTGAATCTGCATCATTTCTTGATGTTGAAAACTTACTACTTTTGTATAAAAAATTCTGATGTAAACCTTTTTCAGCAGCTTCACCCATGAATAACTTTAAAATCCCTGTATGTTTATTGATGGTATTGTTACAAAATTCATAGTTTTCGATAATAAACTCTTTCCATTTGTAGTAGAATTCAATATTGATATCAGTAAACAATATTGTACGTTTCCAAACCACTTTTTCAAATTCAAGCAGTACTGCAAGATTTCTATTATAGGTACTTAATGTTTTTTTATGTTTTACGTAGCTTAAACTTTTTATTTGTTCAGATATGAAAGTACAAAAACCATTGTTTTTTTCTATTTCGACAGGCTCGGGAAATAAATCAGGTTTTACAATTCTTTCAAATTCAGTTTTTAAATCGGCAGGTGCTAATGATAATTTGTGGTATTTCCTATTTTGAAAACTTTCAAGAAATGCAGCTTTATATCTATTTAGATTATTATTAAATTCGCTATAACCTAAATGCTTGGCGGTTGTTCTTTGGTTTTTTGAGTCCCAATGGTTTGGGTTTATTAATTCATTGGTAGAGATAACAACTTGCTTTTTGTTGTACCGAAAGTATATCAAAATCAACTTTTCACCCTTTGAATTCTCCTTATTATTGAGGTAATAATTTACTGTCGCCATTGCATACTTATCATTTTTTTTCAAAAGTACACAAAATAAACAACTTACAATATAACTTACACTTTTTTCTTTTCTTTATTTGTTTTTACTCAATTTAGTTTGTTACATTTGTTCTTTAATTCATTATTTATAAGTAAAATAAGGTAAACAGGAAAATATGAAAAATAAAAGTTCGATTCCCGACGAGACCACACTAACGGATATAATTGTTTACATATTAAGCAGTTATGTCCGTTTTTATTTCATCTAACTTTAACTCAACTTCCAAAACTTATCCTCTTCAACCAAAAATGTCATATTGCACAGCTATCAAATCAATGTCGGGCGAACGACAAGCCCTGCACAAAGCCTACCACGACCACCAATACGGTTTTCCGATTCATGACGATAACGAACTTTTTTGCCGACTTATCTTTGAAATCAATCAAGCTGGATTGAGTTGGGAAACTATTCTTAGAAAAGAAGCCTCTTTCAGAGCGGCATACGATAATTTTGATATTCAGAAAGTAGCAGCCTACACCGAAGCTGACCGTGAAAGGCTTTTGGCCGATGCAGGCATTATCCGAAATCGCCTAAAAATCAATGCAGCTATCGAAAATGCAAAAGCAATTCTGAATCTACAAAAAGAATATGGCTCGTTTGGAAATTGGATAACTTCGCATCATCCAAAAACAAAAGCCGAATGGATAAAGGTTTTCAAGAAAACATTTAAATTTACAGGTGGCGAAATTGTCAACGAATTTCTGATGAGTATCGGGTATTTACCTAATGCCCATGACGAAAACTGCGAGATTTATACCAAAGTCTTAAAGAGTAATCCGATGTGGTTGAAGAGCTAAGATTATCTTTTTGTTAAAGACATCCCTCATTCATCAAGCATTTTGTACTTTTATCGAAAAAACTTCACGACATGAAAAAAAGTATTCTTTTACTATCATCTATTATTGCCCTAAATGCTTGCACGGTTTCTAAACCTAAAGTTACAAAAATCAAGTTTGCCGATAATCCAGTGGTTGCTCATCGTGGTGCTTGGAAAACCCAAAACCTTCCCGAAAACTCAATAGCATCACTTAAAGAGGCAATCAGATTGGGCTGTACGGGTTCGGAATTTGATGTCAGAATGACGCTCGATGATTCGCTCATTATCAACCACGACCCGCATTATAATAAACTCGAAATCGAGAAAACTACTTATGCAGAATTAGCCAAAACGCCACTTTCAAACGGTGAAAAATTACCGACTTTGAGAGAATATATTTTGGCTGGTAAGGAAAATAATTTTACCACAAGGTTGGTTTGCGAAATCAAACCTTCGGCAAGTAAAGAAAGAGGAAAATTAATTGCTGACAAGGTTTTGAAACTCGTGAAAGATCTAAAAGCCGAAGCCATTACAGTCTATATCAGCTTTGATTATGATATTTTGAAGCGAATCGAAGAAATAAAGCCTGATGCAAGCACGCAACACTTGAACGGAGATAAATCGCCCGACCAGATTTTAGCCGATAAAATTGATGGTATTGATTATCATTTTTCGGTGTTCAAAAAGAACCCCGATTGGGCAGCTGCAACACTCAAAAATAAACTTATCTTGAATGCTTGGACGGTAAATGATGAAGCCGAAATGAAGAATTTGTTGAATCAAAAATTTGAATTCATTACTACCAACGAACCAGAATTATTATTCAAAATTCTCAAAGAATCGAAATAATTTATTCTTTAAGTTCTTGAAAATCAGTAAATTCGGCGAGCGTTTTTTGTTCAGAAATGGGTAATTGCTTAAACTCAACTTCCCAATTCATCGAAGCTGCCAACTGATTCATCATTAGCCCTACTTGTCGGTTTGCTACTTTTGGCAAATCGCTGGTTAGGGCTTTTTCTTGCATCACTTTTTTGGCTTCGTTCAAGATATTGGTATAATCTTCGTGATTAAACTTATTGAGCCAACCTTGGTCAATATCATAAAATTTATAATCAGTATCAATCGATAAAATTTCAGCTTCAGGAAATTGCTCTACCACCAATTTACGAGTGGTTTCGTCTCGTTTTACTTTCATTTTTCCAAAATCAAAACCTACCGAAACTTTCGCTCTCGAAACCACCAATGCTTTTTTATTCACTTTAAAAAAGCCCATAAACTCTTTTTTGCTGCTGTGGTCGTAGATTTCGGTGAAATAACCTTCGGCCATCACGACCTTGAAAACTTTTTCGATTCGTTCGAGCAGTAGCGTTGATTCTTGACGAAGTTCTTCTTTATTATCACGCAATTTTTTTCCGTACATCCAATTGAAAATCTGCCAAGCGGCAATTCCCCCGATGGCAATGGCGACAAGAAAAAGCAAAAATTCCATAGAAAATTAATTTTGAATAAGTGATTGTTTGAATGAGTGAATGAAATTAAAACTAATTTTGCAAATATCTTTCTTTTTTGTCATTCCGAAGGAATCTATTTTTATTACTAACAGATTCCTTCGGTAATGACACTTTTACTAAGAAATTAAATGTCTATTTCTGAAAATTTGACTGAATCTTGTTTGAAAAGTAACTTAATAATCATTGTCGGGCCAACGGCTGTCGGCAAAACCGATTTGTGTGTAAAACTCGCTAAGGCGTTTGATACCGAAATTCTCTCGTGCGATTCTCGACAATTTTATACGGAATTAAGCATCGGAACGGCAAAACCTACGCCCGAAGAAATGGACAGTGTGGTGCATCATTTCATTGATTCGCACAGTATCAATGAATATTACAGTGCAGGAGATTTTGAGCGAGATGCTATCAAATTACTCGAAAATGATATTTTTCAACGAAAAAACGTGGCCATTATGACGGGCGGTTCGGGACTTTTTGTAAAAGCTCTCACCGACGGACTCGACGAAATGCCCGAAGCTCCGTTGGCTCTGCGAGAAGAATTGATGCAAAGATTGGAAAAAGGTGAGTTGGAAATAATGGCCGAAGAACTCCGACAACTCGACCCAGAATATTGTGAAACCGCTGATTTACAAAACTCTCAAAGAGTGGTGAGGGCTTTGGAAGTTTGCTTGAGTACTGGCCGACCGTTTTCTTCGTTTCATAAAAAAAGTAATGTGCAGCGAAATTTCAATATCATCAAAATCGGCATCGAACGCCCACGAGAGCAACTATACGAACGCATCAATCTCCGCATGGATTTGATGCTACAAAATGGCTTGATGGAAGAAGTAAAGGCTCTAATACCCTATAAACACCACAATGCCTTACAAACTGTTGGATATAAGGAAGTTTTTGAATATCTTGATGGAAATTATAACTACCAGACAATGGTGGACCTTTTGAAAAGAAATTCAAGAAGATATGCCAAACGCCAAATGACTTGGTTTAAAAATCAGGATTCGTTTGAGTGGTTTAATGCTACCGATTTTACGGGAGTACAGGCATATATTGCCTCACAATTACAATGAGATTTATTGCTGTAATAGTTATTTACTGGCTATACTTGACTAATAGCTTCGGACAAAGCTTTGAAGAAATGAAGCATTTGTCTGATGATAATTCTATTTACAAACAATACCGTCAGTTTTATTATAAATATTATTTTCTGAAAGACAAAGATACTTTACTCGTAAAACTCTACACCAAACCCGAACACATTGCTCCTTTTGAACTGAGTTGGAAACTCGAACGTAAATCAAAGCTAACTTTCGAGCAAGATTATACCGCCATTCATTACTTGGCCATGACCGTAAAAGCAGGCGATTATTTCGGGAAAGCCTCGCTCCTACAATATGACTATCTGAGTAAAGAACGCCGAGGAATGAAACACGAACAAACGGGTTTGGTAGAAGTATGCAGCGATATTTCGATAACACCACCAACGGAAGGACATTTTTTGATAACGGAGTTAAATCCATACCCCGAAATTCGTGAGCCACTCGTCAAAGATAATACTTGGTATAGCACTCACACTACAAGCGATGTGGGTGGTAGTGATAAATGGAAAACTTGGCAAGGTGCAGTTGAAGTCAGCAGCAGCTACCGCATACGAGATATTCAAACCATAAAAACCAATATTGGTTTCTTAAAATGCTTCATTATTGATGCCAACGCCCAAAGTTTAGTAGGCGAAACTCGCCTCGTGGCTTATTACAACGAAGAATACGGTTTTGTAAAACTCAACTTTACGAATATAGATGGAAGTTATTTAGTTATGGATATTAATTCGGTGAAAAAGTTTTGAAAGAATATTCTATAACGTCGGCAAGGTTCAAAACCTTGCCGACGTTGAGTTTTATTTCCAATAATCATACTGAATATAAGTTGCCGTATCGACCGCAGCAGCTTCGCCATGCAATTTTGAAACTACATAAAGTGACATATCAATACCTGCCGAAACACCAGCCGACAAAATAATTCGACCATTATCAACCCAACGTTTTTCAGGGGAAATTTGCGTATTTGGGGCAACTTCTCGCATTTGCTCAACGGCTTTGAAGTGAGTAGTAGCCGAAAGACCTTCGAGCAAACCAGCTTTTGCCAAAATCAACGAACCTGTGCAAACGGATAGCAATAATTCTACTTTATCGTTCATTTCTCGCACCCAATCGAGCAGTTTTTGATTATTCATTTCTCGGCGAGTACCGAAAGGTGTTCCGTCGGGCCGAAATCCACCACCGCCAGGAATTAATAAAATATCGGGTGTTGGACAATCCTCAAATGTATAAGTAGCTTCTACGATTAGGTTATTTCGGGCGGCTATTTTTGGTTTTTCAGCCACCGTAAAAACCTCAAAAAGTCCAGCTCCGCCGTTTTGTTTTCCTGTTACACCAAAAATCTCAAAAGGACCTGTGAAGTCAAGCACTTCTACATCATCGAAAATAAAAATGGCTACTGTACGCATATTTTTGAATGGATAATTGATAATGAATAATGAGAAGTATTTCTATATTTTCTATTCGAATACTCTTTTAACTGTTAAGTACATCAAGCAACTGATTAGTCATTTTATCAACTGGCTGCATACCATCTAACCAATTGATTTTTATGCCTTTACGCTCCATACTTCTGAAAAAAGTCATTTGGCGTTTGGCAAATTGATGAATCGCTACTTCGAGGCGTTTAGCCATTTCATCGTACGATAAATCACCAACTAAATATTCGGTAATAAACTTATATTCAAGACCGTAAAAAATCAATTTCTCGGCCGAAATTCCACTTTCAAGCAATGCTTTCACTTCTTCAATCATGCCATTTTGTAAGCGGTCGTGCAAGCGTTTGGTAATTCTTTCTCGACGAATTTCTACTGGAATGGAGATGCCAAATATTAATGATGAATGGTGAATACGGTGCGACGCTTCGCTGAATGATGAATGAGTGGCATTTTGTTGATAAATGGGTAATGTTTTGTTTTTTATTCCAAAACCTTGTACCTCAAGTCCAGCTTCTCGCATCTTAAACTCTCCAATTTCTATGGCACGAATCAATCTTTTTCTTGTTGAAATATCGGCATTTTGATTTACTTGGGCGTAGTTTTCTTGAAAAATATTTTCTAATTCTTCATCAGTTTTCAACGATAATGCACCTCTAAACTCCTCACTGACAGGCACTTGCGTATCTTCATAGTTTCGCAAAACTGCTTCGATATACATTCCTGTTCCGCCACACAGAATCGGTGTTTTATTTCGAGCAATAATATCTTGATAAGCTTTCTGAAAATCTCGCTGGAAAAACGCCACATTATAACTATCACCTGCATCAATCATATCAATCAAATGCACACCTTCGATGCTCGCAGGCCAATCTTCATTTTGTTTGAAAAATGGCAGATAATCTTCGTAATCTTTGCCAGTTCCGATATTCATTCCTCGATAAACTTGTCGGCTATCAGCACTGATGATTTCTCCATTAAGTTTGGATGCAATATTGACAGCCAACTTCGTTTTTCCCGAAGCCGTTGGTCCCAAAATTACGATTAAGGGTTGGTTACTCTGTTTCTGCATCGTCTTTCAATTTCATCAAAAACTTCCAATTTCCTGAGTTATAAATCTTTGTTTTTGTATTTTCATCCGCCAAATTCCTTGTAAAAGTCTCATTATCAAGTTCAAAACTCAGCGGATGTGTTAATTCTATTCTCTCAAAACCTATTTTTTCATAATTTGTTCCGTCCGACCAATCGGCATCAGCATAAGTCATAATATCGTCTGGAGCGTGTTCGTCAATAAACATTTTCAAGAGTTTGTTCAGTCCGCCAACCACCGTAAAACCTTTATAATTAGCAAATCGAATCAGTTCGTAAGAGCGATATTCTTGTCCTTCTCTGATAAACTTTTTGGCATTGCTAAATGAGGCTACTGCTACCAAAAATGCCTCTTTATGAGCGTTTTCTTGCAAAACTTTTTCGTTCTGAATAACTCTAAAATAGCGACTGGGCAAAAACAATCCGTATTTCAATTTGGCATTGACTTTGCTCTGTAAATGGTTGTTTATCAAAAATTTATCCAGAGTTGGTTTATCTATTCGTTGTACTTGGGTGAGTCGAGCGGGAATAGTTTCGCTCTTCCCAAATATCGACATCAATCTCGATTCAACGATGCTTCGTTTGGTTTGCCAAACGTCTTCCCAAAGATGAATAACTCTGATGTTCTGTTGAGCAAATAATTGGCTGATTTTCTGAAAAAAAATCGCATCATCAACCATATTTTCTAACGACACACAATGCAAGACTAAATTTCTTTCAGGAAAAAATAAATAGCTAAAAGGTGTATATGGAAAGCCAACAGGGTTTTCATCAATCACTAAATCGGTGTTTTGAGCGATAAAACTCTTTATATCAACTATGAATTTTTGCAAAGACAAATTATTTTTAATGATAATTATTCAATAATTTTGTGATAAAATACGTTATATAAAGCGTATTGAAACAATTGGCAACCAAAAACTATAATTTATTGAGATTCAAACCTTTATATTCGTTTTCTTGTTTAAATTAATGGCTTAAATCTATTATAATTTATGAAACTGCTTCGTTTTATTACACTCAATTCTTGGATTGTTTTACTGCCATTGGCAAGTAATGCTCAAGTATCTCGTGCGTATATGCTCGATGAAGCTGATAGTTATTTTAAATCAGGACGTTATTGGGATGCCTTCTTTAAATATCGTGAATGTGCAAATTTACCAGAATTTGAAGCGGCAAGCCAAATTACTGAACAAATAAAAAATAGTTCGCACGCATTGTATCTTACCAAAAAATTTAAAGATTATTTTGCTTTACAAAGATACGCACCAGCCAAAGAAAATTTATTGGAATTAGTAAATTTGAATCCTAATGACCCAAATCGTGGGCAAATCGCTCACATTACGTTGGCACAAGGGACAGAATTGCAGCGTTTGGCGATGCGTCAGCGTACACCAGCCGCTACGGCCGATATGCTCAAAAAAGCGATGGCATATTATTATCAAGCTGCCAAAGAGGGTTTAATGGAAGAGTCGGTGTTGGCTATTAAACAATGTGAAGCTTCGATTAAAGAAACAAAAGTACCCATGGAAGAGACAACATCGCCAATACCAACGATGGTTGATAGCAAACAGCCAAATGTTGTTTCGCCGTCAGTTGCTTCGCCAAGAAAACCAGTTGAGGTAACAATAAATCCTGCTCCAAAAGGAAATCAATAATTAGTTGCTTGCTAAAAAAAGCAGAACGAGGCTGTCAATCCAAAATTGGCAGCCTCGTTCTGTTTACAGACAAGTAACTAATAATCAACTAATTACAAAGAAAACTGGCAAAACCAGAAGCTATCTCAAAATAGTAAATATTTTTCAACAGTTTTAATTTAGTGCAGAAAAAACTCAAATGTATTTGTTACTTCTTTTTCAAAATACGGTCTCAAAAAAAACACTAAACCAAACTCTTCTACAATTATGGAAAAATACACTGACCAATTTATGTCAATGGCTTTGCAATATGCCCCTAAGATTTTGCTGGCCGTTGTCACGCTCATCGTGGGCTTAAAAGTTATTACATGGATTACAGGCCTGTTACAAAAAGTACTTAGAAATCGCCACGTTGATGAAAGTATCATCCCTTTTTTAGGTTCTATTCTTAATGTTTTACTGAAAGTTGTTTTGTTGATTACCGTTGCAGGAATGTTCGGTATTGAAACTACATCTTTTGTAGCCTTGATTGGTGGAGCAGGCTTAGCAGTTGGTTTGGCTCTTCAAGGTAGTCTTGGTCATTTTGCGAGTGGAGTTTTGGTCTTAATTTTTAAGCCATATAAAGTCGGCGATTTAGTGACTGTGGCTGGATTTACGGGTGAAGTTGAAGAAATTCAAGTTTTCACGACTATTTTAAAAACCCTTGATAATAAAAGAATTATTATTCCGAACGGCTCAATTACCTCTGGGCCGATAACAAATATTTCGGGGCAAGGCGAAATCAGAGTTGATATGCAATTCAATGTTTCTGGTTCGGAAAGCATTGATAAAGTGCGAAAAGTAGTAAACGAAGTGGCTAATAGTTGCCCGTTGATCTTAAAAGATAAACCAACCGATGTTTTGGTCAATTGCTTAGAAACAGGTATCATCAAATTCGATGTGCGTCCGTGGTGCAAAAGTGCCAGCTACTGGGATGTATATTATTTCATGCAAGAAAATATCAAACGACAATTTGACGCTCAGGGTGTAGAAGCACCAACTCCAGCGATGAACATAAACTTGGTTAAATAAAAAAGATACAAAATTACTGAATACACATACCTTATTAGTAGATAATACCAGTATCACAATAAAAAATGCTGCTCCTTTTGGGGTGGCTTTTTTTATTGCTATTTTTGGCGATTATTTAAGAAAACAAGACTCAATATGCTTTTAGAAATAGGCGATACTTACCGTCAAAGCTTTAGCTTTTCGCAAGAAGATGTGATAAAATTTGCCGAAGTAACAGGCGATAAAAACCCTTTGCACCTCGATGCCGAATTTGCAGCTACAACTCGTTTCAAGCGTCCGATTATTCATGGACATTTAAGTAGTAGTGTATTTACTCGTATTCTGGGAATGGAGTTCCCAGGCGAAGGTTCGGTATATATGAAACAAGAAACCGAGTATCTTTTTCCGATGTTTGTCGATACCGAATACGAAGTGATTTTTACGGTAATGAGCGTTGACCGAGAAAAACACGTAGCCGAAATTACGGGTGAAGTATATATCAAAGGTACTTCTCGCCGAACAATTAGAGGTTTGGCTACGCTTATGCACTTGACTAAAATATAATACACTGACAGAATCGGGTCGATGGGTTGTATACTTCCACACCCGATTCTATTGAATGTTTGAATCCAACAACAATAAAACCAGCTATTCAGCCGTTATAAATCCAAAATACCTTAAAAAATTTACTCATAAAACTCCTTTTCGATACGATGATTGTACCTTGACTTGTCCTTTCCCCATAATTATTTTAAAAGACAATGAACAAGTACTTTAAAACCATGAATCGTATGCTTCTGGTGGGTTTATTTTTCCCGCTCGTTAGCTTCTCTCAAACACACCGTGCTTACGCCGACGAACTTTTCCAAAAAGGCGATTACTACAAAGCTTTTTTTTTATACCGTAATCTTTATGGCACAAATCTGAGCGAAAATCAGTTTGCTCAAAGATGTAATCAAGCCATTGCTCTCACTAAACAATTTCTCGATTTACGTGCTTCCAAACAATATTATGATGCAAAAACCAAACTTCGAGAGCTGCTCGAAATAAACCCTGATGATTTTCATGCACCGATGTTGCCTCAAATGTCAATCGAAGAAGCAACTTATTGGCACAAATTGGCCTTGAAACAAAACTCAGCAAAAGAAGTAAATTTAATGCTTGAAAAAGCCGTGGCTCTCTACGAACAAGGCAAAGCCGATGGTTGGAATCATAAAGAAATTGATGATGCCATCAAACAATGCGAAGCATCAAAAATGGACAGTGGTATTAGTGAAAGAGTAGCAAAGGTGAGTACAATTACTCCAAAAGTCGAAGTAGCCACAATCGCAACCGAACCAGCAATTACACCTGAGCAATCAACCCCAGCACCAATCGCTGCTGAAGTGAAATCCGAAACGCCACCCGCACCAACGCCAATTGTACGAACAGATACTATCGAAAAAAAGCCTGTACCGCAAATAAAAGTAGTAAAAAGTCGCAGTAAGAAAATGCTTCCGAAAAGAGAAGTTGCTACAATAAAATAGAAGTTTATATATTTTAGACAGTCCACAGAAATATAAACTACTGATTATCAATAAAATTAGTAGTTTTAGACTATCTATTAAATATTTACAAACACTTACATACAAAAAGAGAGTTATTATTCCGATGAATAGTAACTCTCTTTTTGTTTCTCAACTTCCTTCATTTCAATAAACAATCATTTTACGTATCTTGCAAACCGATACTCAAACAAAACTACAATGAAAAAACTTTACGCACTTTTGCTGTCTGCATTGGTTGTGCAAACAAACGCCCAAAACGTAGAAACATGGCTCACAAAAACCGATAAATCTGTTTTATTTCAGAAACAATCAAATACCCTTAGTTTTGATAAAGTCAGTAATACTCTGCCCAGTATTTATGTAGATGATACCAAGAAGTTCCAACAAATGGATGGCTTTGGCTATACACTCACAGGCGGAAGCACACAGCTTTTAAGCCAAATAAATGCTACCGAAAGAGCGAAAATACTAAAAGAACTCTTCGCTACTGATGAAAATAATATTGGGGTGAGTTTCTTACGTATAAGCGTAGGAGCATCTGACCTTGATGGCCATGTTTTTTCTTACGATGACCTTCCAGCAGGCGAAACCGACCCAAAACTCAATAAATTCAGTTTGGCAGAAGACAAAAAACATTTGATTCCAGTCTTGAAAGAAATTTTGGCAATTAATCCTAAAATAAAGATTTTGGGGTCGCCGTGGTCGCCACCAGCTTGGATGAAAACCAACAATAATTCTAAAGGCGGAAGCCTAAAACCCGAATTTTATGATGTTTACGCTCGTTATTTAGTAAAATATATTCAAGAAATGAAAAAAGAAGGTATCACGATTGATGCCCTCACGATTCAGAACGAACCATTGCACCCTGGAAATAATCCAAGTTTATTGATGCCGCAAGATGCACAAGCTACTTTTGTAAAGAAAAGTCTTGGGCCAATTTTTCAACAAGCGAAAATCAATACAAAAATTATCATTTACGACCATAACGCCGACCGCCCCGATTATCCAATCAGTGTCTTGAATGATGCAGAAGCACGAAAATATATTGATGGCTCAGCTTTTCATTTATACGGCGGAAACGTAGAGAATATCAGAAGCGTTCACGAAGCCCACCCCGACAAAAATCTGTACTTTACCGAACAATGGATTGGAGCTCCAGGAAATTTTGCGGGTGATTTTTCGTGGCATATCAAAAACTTAGTCATTAGTGCTTCTCGAAATTGGTGCAAAACGGTTTTAGAATGGAATCTGGCTGCCGACCCAAAGCAAAATCCACATACAGATGGGGGTTGTACTGAATGTTTGGGAGCTATCACGATTGGAGAAAGCATTACCCGAAATCCTGCTTATTATATTATTGCTCATGCTTCAAAGTTTGTTCGCCCAAACTCGGTGCGTATTGCTTCAAATATCACCATGTCGCTGCCGAATGTTGCCTTTAAAACACCTTCTGGCAAGACTATCCTGATTGTACAAAACGAAGGCGGTAAAGCCCAAGAATTCAATATTCGTTATCACAACAAACAAGTAACTACCACACTCGATGCTGGCTCAGTAGCTACTTATGTTTGGTAAATTTTTCTATTCTATGCTCCATATTTTATACATTATTTTACTTGCTATGACAGTTACCCCAACTATCAACTTACCGAAAAATGTCTGGACTAAACTTCCAGAAACCCGCTTTAAAAATGCCACGGATGGCAAAACTTCGAGCCAAACAACCGAAGTAAAACTAAAAGCCGACGACCAATATTTGAGTATAGAATTCAACTGCTTACAAAATCCTTTTGTGGCACAAAATTCTTATACAAAACACAATAGCGAGATGTATAATCAAGAGGTTTTTGAGCTTTTCATTGCCGAAGGCTCAAGTACCCCTACTCGTTATTTAGAATTAGAAATTAACCCAAACAATGCTCTTTTTGCTGGTTGGATTGAAAACCCAACCAAAGAAGCTCCTAAGAGCTGCGATTTTGTGAGCCATGAAGATACAAAAATCGTTCATTCGGTAAGCAAAACGACCGATAGTTGGTCAGGAAAGATGCAAATTCCGTGGGCATTATTAGGTGGAAAAACGAAAGATACTTATCGAGTAAATTTTTATAGAATTATTTCGCTAAAGTCTCATTCAAAATCTGACTGGTCTGGCACGCCTGCTACGTGTGCGTATTTGTGCTGGAGTCCGACCATGAGCGGTGCAGTACCTCGTTTTCATCGACCAGAAGCTTTCGGGACTTTGAAGATTGAAAAATAACGTTATTTGATTGACTATATCAAAAGAGTTATTATATTTGTTATAACATTAAAAAAACAATGATTCAAACCATAAGAAAAATAGGTAATTCGAGCGGCGTACTCATTCCTAAAACAATGCTGGTAAGTTGTGGCATTACTGACGAAGTAGAAATGGAAGTGTTGGGCGATACTATCATGCTACGTTCGACCAAAAATAAACCTCGTCAAGGTTGGGATGAAGCCTTCAAACAAGCCATTACCAATGGTGATGAGCCAGAAAGTGATTTATTTGAAGGTATGAAAAACAAGTTTGACGATACCGAATGGACTTGGTAAAACTATACGTAATGATTGTAAACCGATTTGAAATCTGGCTCATCAGCCTCGACCCCACTCAAGGAAGCGAAATAGCCAAAACTCGCCCCTGTTTAGTTATTTCGCCCGATAGTGCAAATAAGTATCTAAATACCGTTCTTGTTGCCCCACTAACACACACAAGAAAAGGATTTCCAACACGAGTAAATTGCCAATTTATGAATCAAGACGGACAAATTGCTTTGGACCAAATGCGTGCAGTTGATAAAGCGACCCGATTAGTCAAAAAAGTAGGAATACTTGATGCGTTTACCTGCGAGCAAGTCTGTAAAACACTCGAAGAAATGTTCAAATACTAAATAATTTACTACTGCAAAGCCCCTTTAGGGATTTACCATTTCTTAAACGGCAAAGTCGATAAATTAGAATTATAATATTTCTTTTCGCCTGTTACTTCTTCCATTGCCCAATCGGGTAAATCAAATATTTCATCTTCGCTTGAAAGCTCGATTTCTGCCACAATCAAACCTTCATTTTCACCCAAAAACACATCAACTTCCCAAAGCTTCTCGGCAAAAACTGTTTTATACCTATACTTCGTCAAATCCGAAACGGCAAACATATCGAGTAGCTGAATGGCTTCTTCTTTAGGAATTTCATATTCAAATTCGGCACGAGTTGCCCCCTCCGATTTGCCCTTGATTGTTATAAAACCCTTCGTATCAGTGGCTCTTACTCTAATAGTCTTATTGGGGTCTGTCAATAAATATCCCTGTCTATAAAACTCTGCTTTCGGCTTTTCGGTAGCAGCCCATTTTACATGATTTACCAAAAACTTTCTCTCAATTTCTAACCCCATTTTTTAATATATTTTCCTCTATTATTTTACTACTAAACGTTAATTTTATTCGTAAATCGTCATTCGTAAATCGTCATTCTATTTCCCCACAAAGATATATATTCTGTTTTATATTCGTCGCAACTCTTGCTTTATTGCTCAAAAACACTTAATTTTCATTCAAAACTCCCCCCTTCAATAAGATTTAACATTGGCTTAATATACCTAACGTTTTTTTAACCTTACCTTTGTAGCAGTAAATTACACCGACAAATAAAATTACAGCTTATGAGTCTTGCTCACCGTGTTTTAGTAGTTGACGATGAAGCCGACATCGTAGAGTTACTGACCTACAACCTCGAAAAGGAAGGTTATAAAGTTGCCTCTGCACCCGATGGTAAAAAAGCCATCGAAATTGCCAAAGAATTTCTCCCAGATTTAGTAATTCTTGATATTATGATGCCACACTTTGATGGCATCGAAGTTGGGCGTATAATTCGCTCAATGCCCGAACTTAAAAGTACTTATATCCTCTATCTTACAGCTCGCTCAGAAGAATATTCGGAGGTAGCAGCCTTTGAAGTCGGAGCTGATGACTACCTCAACAAACCCATCAAGCCACGTGCTTTGATGAGCCGAATCAATGCGTTTTTCAGACGTGAAGCCCAAAAAACCGATTCGAGTGATTCTATCGAAATAGCAGGTTTGAACATCAATCGCTTGAATTATACAGTTACAAAATCTGACGGAAGCGTCATTGTTTTGCCTAAAAAAGAGTTTGAATTACTCTCTTTTCTTGCTCAACACCCCAATAAAGTATTTAGTAGAGACGAAATCTTGCAAAAAATTTGGGGAATTGATGTGTATGTAGTCGAACGTACGATTGATGTCCATATCAGAAAAGTAAGAGAAAAAGTAGGCGAAAACTACATAAAAACCCTCAAAGGCGTTGGATATATGTTTACTGATGAGGCATAATTTTTGATGACAAATCATTAATAATCAATTACATTTGCCCATAATTCAGTAAATTATCGACCAAAAATGTCATTTAGTCCCCGAGTTATTGCTCTTTTTCTGGCAGTACTTATTACCCTTGTTTCGGTAGCATTTCTAAGTTTCGTGCCTGATGTAACGGCCGCCATGCTCTTTGTTGTAGGTGTGGCGTGTTTTTTTGCTACTTTCTTTTTGGTATTCTACACCATTGATATTTTGGTTTTTAGAGAAGTTGAACAAATTTCTAAGACTATTCAGCAACTCAAGATTCGAGATTTTGATATTTCGAGAAAAAGTTTGCTGAAGAGTGTCAATCCAATCAAAAAACTCAATACCGAGATTTCGACTTATGTAGCAAAAAAGCAAACCGAAATCGAAGAATTGAAAAAAATGGAGCAGTTCAGACGAGAATTTTTGGCCGATGTTTCTCACGAACTTAAAACACCCATTTTTGCTGCCCAAGGTTTTATTCATACACTCATTGATGGAGCAAAAGACGACCCCAAAACTCTCGACCGTTTCCTGAATCGTGCCGCCAAAAGTATTGACGGACTCGACGCTCTGGTGCGAGATTTAGTGACACTCTCGCAGGTAGAAAAAGGCGATTTGAAAATGCAATTTGAACAAATCGACTTAAAGATTATCACGCAAGAAATATTTGAGCAGCTCGAACACAAGGCCGAAAGCCGAGGTGTGGCTCTAAAAATAAAGCCTAAAACGCTCGAAAAAGCACTCGTAAAAGCCGATAAACAACGAATTACGCAGGTTTTAACCAACCTCATTGATAATGCCATTAAATACGGTAAAGAAAACGGCAAAATCATTGTCGAAATAGAAGAAGACAAAAAACACTTTCATGTATCCGTCGAAGACGATGGCCCAGGTATTCAGCCCGAACATATTTCTCGTATCTTTGAGCGTTTCTACCGAGTTGATAAAAGTCGCTCACGTGATACGGGCGGAACTGGTCTCGGTTTGGCCATCGTCAAGCACATTCTGAATGCCCACAATTCAAAAATTACAGTCACGAGTAAAATCGACAAAGGAACTACTTTTAAATTCAAACTCGCCAAAATCATCGAAAATACTACTGAAAATTCTATCGAAAAAGAATAATATTCCATAAAAACCTGCATCGCTGACAATACCTTACGGGTTTTAAGCGTAACTTTGCACAAAAAAGCAGTAAATAAATGGAATACGATTTCGATTTGAGTGTTTTCGACGAAAAGGAAACTCCCAAAATAAAAAATACAATTAAGAAAATCGACTTCAAAGACATCATCATCTTTGAAAACGAAGACTATATTTTGATAAATAAACCACCTTATTTATCAAGTCTTGACGAAAGAACACAGGACAAGCACCAAAGTATTTTGCGTTTGGCAAAGGAATATTCAGATGATGCCCAACTTTGCCATCGCCTTGATAAAGAGACATCGGGCGTATTGGCCATTGCCAAAAATCCAGCCGCTTACCGTAATCTTGCCATGCAATTTGAAGCCCGTGAAGTAGCCAAGCGTTATCACGCAATCTCGAATGGTGTACATGATTTTGTGGGCGTTTCAGTTTATTTACCCATAGCCCAGCTACGTGACGGCACAGGCGTAAGAATCGACCGAGAAAAAGGTAAAATTGCCGAAACTATCTTCAATACCTTAAAGGCTTATCGAAATTATACGTTAGTAGAATGTATGCCCATCACGGGGCGTATGCACCAAATTAGGGTGCACTTACAATGCCTAAAGGCCTCAATTGTATCTGACCCGATGTATGGCGGTAATGATATTTATCTTTCACAAATCAAGAGTAAGAAATTTAATTTAAAAAACGGAACGGAAGAGATTCCACTTATCAGAAGAGTTGCTCTACACGCACATTCGCTTACATTTAGATTGATGAATGGCGAAGTCCTTACGACTGAAGCACCCTATCCGAAAGATTTTGGTGTAGTGGTGAAACAATTGGATAAGTTTGGATGATATAAGTTACAAAAAGTCGAGCACCATCAATACAAAATTTTATATGTTTTTGGTGTATCTTTCTTTATGAAGTTTTAGATATAAAAAATGCTCTACTATCTGAGTAGAGCATTTTTTATATCATTTGGTAAGTTACCCGAAAATCACCTCATATTCCTCAGCCTTAAAACCCATCGCCAAAATCTTATCAGATTCAACAATTGGGCGTTTGATGACCGATGTCTTTTCAAGCATTAAAGCTATAGCCGAAGCATTATCTGTAATTTTTGCCTTTTCTTCGTCAGTCAATTTTTTGAAGGTAGTACCTGCACGATTCACCAATTTATCATAAGGTACTTGCGTAAGCCACTCTTCGAGCTTTTCGGACGTAATGCCTTTCTTTTTATAATCATGAAACTCGTAAGCTACATTGTGATCTTTGAGCCACGTGAGAGCTTTTTTTACTGTGTCGCAGTTAGGTATTCCGTAAACTGTAAGCATTGGTATATAGCAATAATGAATAATAGCCGCTAAGTTATTCAATAACGGCTATTTTCCCTAAAACTCTGTGGTTTTTCGTCAGTTGCCAAGAGTGGATACTGGTCGAAAATATTTCTAACAATGCTCTTAAAATAGTTTTGTTTTGATGATGCCTTATTGAAAATTCCAGTGGCATATCCACGCCAAACAATCTCACTGGTTTCGGCTTCAATGATTGAAATCATCAATGTTCCACTACCCAGAGCATATTTTACTGGTTGATATTTATAATTATCGTCTTCGGTAGAAACCCAATTGACCAGCGATGGCTGGTCATAACCTTTGTATTTCAAAGGGTCATAATAAATCGTGAAATTTACAAAAACATTGGGTTTTTGGGCATTAAACTCGTATCCCCTTGCCCGCATCTGATACTGAATTGCTTGCTGTACGTCTTCACAGATAACGTTGGTGTCTCGCTCACAATCAACAAAAGCATAGGTTTGATATTGCTTAAAGTGTGTTGAGTACCGATAATCGTTATCAACGAAAACCCGCATACAACTGCTGAAAAGCCCTATTATTGAGAGAAAAAATAAAGTTTTTTTCATTTTTGTGTTTTTAAGTCTTCAGTGGACAGTTACATTGGATCAAAACTGTTTGCGTAAAACTGGACTGAGAATTGAAAACTGCGGAACGAAACGCCGTCCGCTATTGACCGATGATTACATACTCTCTTATAACTCCTCAATCTTTCGTGGTTTTTCGCCCGCTGCAAAAAGTGGGTATTGGTCGAAGATATTTCTGACCACACTACGGTAGTAGTTGATTGGCTTATTAACTTGTTTATTGAAAACACCCGAAGCGTATCCACGCCAAATCAGACGGCTACTTTCAGCATCGAGCAACGATACTAAAATCATTCCACCACCAAAATGAAAATTCTGAGTTTTGTAAGTATCATCGCCATCGAAGTGATTAACCCAACGGTCGAGCGATGGTTGGAAATACCCTTTATAATCAACACGGTCACGGATGATGCTATAACTTACCAATAAACCTGGGTCTTCGGCCGCTACTTTATAACCACGGGCTTTCATTTGGCGACGAATGGCATCTTGAATTTCGGAGCAAACAAAGGAAGTATCAATCTCACAATTCAAGAAATTGTAGGTTCGGTACTTTGTAAAATCGGTTTCGTAGCTGTAGTCGTTATCGACCATAAGCTTGATAGAATTACAGCTTGATAAAACTAAACTTGATAAAGCTAAAACAATGAGTGCAGATAACAAATAAATTTTTCTCATAAGGCTTACAAATTGAATTGGTTTAAAAATACAAATGATTCGCAAAGCGTGATTTAAAATCACCAAAAAGTTTACTATCAACTATTTATAAATATTCTCAATGGAAGCAGCCAACCATTGTAGTATATTCAAAGCTAATCAATCAATTCTAAAAAATCAAGTTTTTTGTTGCTTTATCTTCGCCTCTCACCCAGTCACAATTCATCTCTATTTATCCGCACCCACCTTATTCTCAGCCTTTGTAATATTCTAAGGCTTTTTTCATCTCATTTTTACTCACCACTATATCATATAAGCAGCTTCCTGCGGCATTTATCAATGAGAAACGAACTTCTTTGCCTTTGTTTTTCTTGTCTTGAAGCGTAAGTCCGATGATTGTATCGAAATCTGCTTCCGCAATATCTACTTTTCCGTAAATTGAAAATATAAATTCTTCTACTTGTTCGAGCGTACGTTCGTCAATCAAACCTCGTGTATATGCTATATACGACTCGCAGACCATTCCGGTTGCAATTGCTTCGCCATGAAACAATCTTTTTTTTCCTTGAGGCAGAAAAAACGTCTCAATTGCATGTCCGAGCGTATGTCCAAAGTTTAAAATTTTGCGTAAACCTTTCTCAGTTGGGTCTTGTTCGACTACTTTTTTCTTAATTTCAACCGAATGAGCAATCAAATCGGGCAAATTTTGGTCAGCTAAATCTTTTCTTCTGATTTCCTGCCATTTTTCTCCGTCTTGAATCAAACAATGTTTCAAGATTTCGGCAAAACCTGAGCGTTTTTCTCTTTCTGAGAGAGTTTCCAAGAAAACAGGGTCAATCAAAACTGCATTTGGTAAAGTAAACACGCCCAAATGATTCTTAAAACCTTGAAAATCAATACCCAACTTTCCTCCTACACTGGCATCAACCTGCGAAAGTAGCGTGGTTGGAATCTGAATAAAATCAATGCCACGCTTGTAGGTTGCGGCACAAAAACCACCCATATCGCCGATTACTCCTCCGCCCAAGTTAATCATCAAAGCATGACGGTCGAGCTGTGCTTCGGTCATGGCCGACCAAATCAACTCGCAAGTTTGAAGGTTTTTGTTTTCTTCGCCGTGTTTTACAGTAATAAGCGTATGCTTCGGCAAAGAATCTTTGATAACTGGATAACAAAAACGCTTGGTATTTGTATCGGTCAAGACAATGATTTTAGAATAACCTTTTGTTTCGAGAAAAGTTTTTAAACTTTCGGAAATTGGAGAAATAATAACTGACATTTTAACTTTCGTTGATTAAAGAAGCAATTTAGTGATTGAAGTTTAGAAATCGAATTTTATTTTACCACGGAGGCACGGAGAACACGGAGAATCACAGAGCATTTTCTCCGTGAAGTTTCGTGTAATCCGTGCCTCCGTGGTGATAGAAGCTTAGGAAATTGATTGAAATTTTACTTCAATAAATCCCACTTAAAAATACCTAAATTGTTTAAGAAATAGCGGAATGACACTCTGAGAACGCCCAAACCGTATTTTGAGCTACGCATAAAATTGATAGAAGAGGCTTCATCGAAATATTTGGTCGGGCAAGTTACTTCAGCAATTTCGTAGCCTTTTGCAAAGATTTGAGCAATCATTTCATTATCAAAAATAAAATCATCATCGCATTTTTTAAACGGCACAGCCTGCAAAACCTCTCGTGAGAATGCACGGTAGCCAGTATGATATTCTGAGAGTTTTTGACTCATCAAAAGATTTTGTGAGAGCGTCAAGAAACGGTTGGCGATGTACTTATAAAGTGGCATTCCACCCTTTAAAGCACCTTTACCCAAGATTCTTGAACCAAAAACTACTGGATATAAATCTTCGCCGATGATACTCACCATCGCTCTGATTAGCTTCGGAGTATATTGATAATCGGGGTGAACCATCACTACAATATCTGCCCCAATTTCGAGGGCTTTTGTATAGCAAGTTTTTTGATTTCCGCCATAGCCTTTATTTATATCATGGCGAATAACATGCTGAATACCAATACTTTTGGCGACTTCGGCCGTATTATCGGGACTGTAATCATCAACCAAGATTACTTCGTCAACAATATCAAAAGGGATTTCCTTGTAAGTACGTTCAAGCGTTAGCGATGCACGATACGCTGGCATAACGATGACTACTTTTTTACCATTATACATGAATTATTCGAGTTTTCGGTGCAATTTTGCAAATCAATTCTGTTGAAACTTTGTTACAAAATACAGCATGTTTCTCTTGAATTGCAAATTTGGTTATTGGGAAATGGGTTATTTGTTACTGGTTATTAGGAAATGATTAAGAACCAATAACCAGTTTCCCAGTAACGAATTACCCAATTACAAACAAAGTGCCAAGATTTTAAGCAATAATTATTTTAAATTTTCCTTTTATGACTTTTTCAAACGAAACAATATTTTTTATCTGTTTCTCGATTTTTGTGGGATTAGTAATGGCCTTCGATTTAGGAGCTTTCAGTAAATCGAAGAGTCATACAGTAAGCTTCAAAGAAGCGGGGCTTTGGAGTGCCGTTTGGGTGGCTTTGGCCATCGGTTTTTTCTTCTTTTTACGCCAATATGGCTATCTAATTCACGATATTAGCGATGCTTCACACCTTGAATCGGTCAGACTGAAATACTATGACAAACTAAAACTGCCGACCGATTTCAATGCTGCTCTACAAGCCTTTGAAAATAGCATGGCTATTGATTATCTGACGGGTTATTTAACTGAATACTCACTTTCGGTTGATAATATTTTTGTGTTCATCTTAATTTTTAGTTCGTTTGGTGTTCACGAAAAATTCTATAAAAAAGTATTGGTTTGGGGTATTCTTGGCTCAATCGTACTGCGTTTTATCTTTATTTTTATTGGTGCGGCCTTGATTCAAGAGTTCGAGTGGATTCTTTATATTTTCGGCGGATTTTTGGTTTACACGGGTCTGAAAATTTTCTTTAGTAAAGAAGAAGAGGAAGAAAAAATCGAGCCTGCTAAACATCCTGTGGTAAAAGTTGCCTCGAAGGTTTTTAATGTTTATAAAAGAAACGTAACCGATAATTTCTTGATTTATCACAAGAAATTCAAGAAATGGTATATCACGCCACTTTTCTTGGTGATGCTCGTAATTGCAGGTACTGACGTGGTTTTTGCGGTTGATTCTATTCCTGCAATTTTCTCAATTACGAAAGACCCTTACATTGTATTTTTCTCAAATGTTTTTGCCATTATGGGGCTTCGTTCGATGTTCTTCTTCTTATCAAGCATCATGGGACTTTTCAGATATTTACCTCTTGGATTAGGCGTATTGTTGACATTTATTGGTGCAAAAATGCTTCTTCACCACCAAATGGAAGGGCTTGGATTTACTAATACACACTCTTTATTGGTAATTGTGGGTATTTTGGCAACCAGTATTTTGGCTTCTGTTTTGATCCCTGAGAAGAAGGAAGTAAAAGCATAAAAGCCAATGTAAAACTGCGATAAAGAACATTCATTGCCGTCAGTTAAAACTGACGGCAATGAACTTAGTAATATATTTTTCTATTTATTTCGACTCCAAAAACGCTCAAATTTCCAGCCTTTTGCTCTGAGATTCATCGGCAAATAAGCGTGCGATTCTTTCGGAGAAATGCCCCCAAAATATAAATCATCATCAGTCAAAATCAAAGATTCATATTTTCCATTAGCAGCTTTTACGGTCAAATCTGCAAATGGTAACTCGCTGATATACTGACTATTACGAACTTTCAATTGTTCTTTCAAAAACCAATCAGTTCGGAAACTTTCAGGTAAATTTGGCTCGTGCAGAAACTCTCCATTCGATATTTCAAGTGCATATTCCAAATACTTTTTCAATATTTTGGGGCCTTCATTTTGGGTGTTGTCAACATTAAGCTGATTAGGCAAAATACTACTCACGACATAGACTTTTTCTCTCGCACGAGTAACTGCCACATTCAGCCTGTTTTCACCACCCATTTGATTCAACGTACCAAAATTCATCAATAATCGACCATTGGCATCGGGAGCATACCCCACCGAAAAAATCACAATATCAAATTCATCTCCCTGTATATTTTCAATGTTTTTTACAGAAATTTGACTAAGTATATTTTCTTTAACTCTGAACTCAGAATTCAGTACTCTCAACTCAACTAACTCCGCCTGTTTATGATTGAAAGTGACAACGCCAATGCTTTTTTCAGGTGAAGCTCGTTGTAGTTCAGTCACCAACTCTACCACTTTTTGAGCTTCACGCTCATTGGTATTTTTCTCCCAAACACCTTCCACTTTTATATAATTAATAGCAGGTTGATTAAGGCTAATTTGCTCATAATGAGGCAATAAACTCAAAGATTTTTTATAGAAAAACTGATTAGAAAAACCAATTAAATCAAGCGATTGGCTGCGATAATGACCTTGCAAAGAAGCCTGTGGAAAATATTGAGCGGCCAAATCAAGTAACGAATCTATCTCCAAAATTGGCTCTTCTTCACTCAAATCTTCTTCGTAGCGAACCTGGTACAAATCATTCGGTTGTAGTTGCTTAGAATCGCCCGCTACCACAATCTGTTTTCCTCTATAAATGGCAGGAATACCGTACTCGGCAAAGCACTGAGAAGCCTCATCAAAAATCACTAAATCAAAAAAGCCTTCTTTCATTTCAAACATCGCCGAAACCGATTCGGGCGAGGCCATCCAGCATGGAATGAGTTTAAAAAGCTCATCAGAATAAGTCTCCAAGACTTTCCTAACCGACCATAATTTTCGTTTTTTTGTAGTTTGATGGTACAGCTCTCTGTAAGTAATTACATTTTGTAAGCGATTGATTAATAGATCTTTATATGATTGTTCACGCAGTTTAAGTAATACAATTTCTTGGCTCAAAGCCTGTTTTTGTAAAACACTTTCTTGCAATTCATCTTCCATTTGCTGCATTTTGAGCGAACTCACACTTCGCAAAATCGGGTAAAGTGTCTCAATGTGCTGAATCCAAGCCAAACGCAAAGAATTCTGAAAAACTTCGGTCGCATTATCGGGGTTTTCGGTGAGTTTTTCAATAATCTCCAGTTCGGTATGACTGAAGGAATTTTTAAGGCTATCGGCTTCTTGAAGGTAGTCGAAGAGTTCGCTTAAACCATTCTCCGAGTAATTTATAAGGATTTTTATCTGCCAATCACTCAAAAACACCTTCCACTGAGGCAATTTTTGCTTTACTTCTTTGATGGTTTGTATTAAATCTGCGTAATATTTTAACGAAAAATCCTCGTTTTGAAGAAAATTATTGGCCGTATAAAGAGCAAAAGCATCATTGGCGAGAATATAATTTTCCAAAGTTTGTAGTATTGCTTCGACATCATCTTTCGGAGCAATATAAATCTCTTTTTTTGCCAGCTTATCTTTCAAATTTTCAAACGAAATTCTATTATTCAATTTACGGATAAGTATTTCTATATCAGCACTTTGTAATGACAAGCGATTCTGAAAAAGCAGTTGTTCAACCTCTTTTTTATCTTTAGAAAATAACTTCCAACTAAACCAACTCAAACCCGATTTACTGGCCGTCCATGCTTGCTCAACTTGGCTTTTTTTATGTAAAAGCTGCTCGGTTGGTAAAGTGGATTCTATCCAATTTTGGTTAGTCAGTTGGTTTATTTCGACATTGATTTTCTTTAGATCAAATTGTCGGTTTACTAAATACTTTTTTTCATTTTTTATTGCTTTAAAAATCTCAATAATTTCTCTATTTTTGAACAATTCGGAGAATTGTTGTACTATGATTTCATCAAGATTATTTAGCTCGGCAATCGAAAAACGAGTAAAGTTTTTTATCTGGAAATCTGCTATTTCGACAATGACATTTTTGATTTTCTGAACATCGGCAAACGTAAAATTGGCAAACGAAACTCGGTTTTTCCAAAACTCGTACCCCTCACTTGATTGCAACTTTTGCTCATACTGAAAATAACGTTTCAATCTACTTTCAAAATCAGCTAAGTCATTGAAAATAAAAACTTTATATTTATCTCCGAGTTCAACGTATGGTTTTTCAGTACTACTCGTCAGATACAATTCTTTGACCGACATTCCGCAGATTGACTCATCAAAAAGGGCATTTTTGAAGGCTTGCAACTCTTCCGAAAGTTTATCAATTCGGCGACTGGTTTGTGTAAAATTTCTCTCCAGAAAAATCGCATCAAGGCTTTTATTTTTCTTTTGATATTCTTCAACTCGCTCAATCTGATTCGTAATTTTCTCAAAAAGCGACTTTCTATCATTCTTAAAATCATGAATCAAAGCCACAAAATCGGTCATTTGGGCTTTTTCTAACCGCTGATAAACGGTATCCAATGCCACTCGTTTTTGACAAACTACCAAAACTTTTTTTCCTCTTGAAGTAAAATCTGCCACCAAATTGGCAATCAACTGAGATTTTCCTGTGCCTGGCGGGCCTTGCACAACCAAAGACTGTCCCGATTTAACATGCTGAATAGCAAGCTCTTGCGAAGCATCGATGGAGAAAGGGAGGAAGGAGTTTTCTTCTTTTACAATCGTTGTTTCGGAAGCATCTATTCTAAATAATTCTTCCGAATTTATATTATTATTGGTATTTTCTAACAATTTCTCATAATCAGGCACCAAATAAGAACCCGCTTGCGGGAAAATACCCAAAACTGCCTGCGGAAAAAGTTTGAGTTCGCCGTTGCGTTCGAGTTGTTCTAAATCTGATTTTGTAAACTTTTGAAAATCAGTGAGTTGTTCCGTAAAATTATCTTGATTAAAATTAATTTCAACGGGACTATCTTTCAATAATTCATACAATTGAGTTCTGAAAACGAGGCTTTCTTTACTAAAATCATCAAATGAAGTTTCGAGCAAATCATCGTTGATTTTTATTTGATTAAAGTGTGAATAAGCCAGCAAAAAACTACGATTTAAGCTAATGCTTTCGTCACGTCTTTCGAGTAACCACTTTTTACCGTCGCCGCTGTTTTTGAGCGTTACAGGAAAAAACAACAGCGGACAACGCACCACCGTTCCTTCTGAAAGTTTTCCTTTTACAAACGGATAACCCACATACAAATCTTCCGCTCCACGTTCTTGCTCAATAAATGTTTCGGTTCTGGCTATTTTTCTTAGAATTTTGCTCACTTCATTGACTTTTTCCAAACGACTATCCATCACATCACAAAGCGAAATTTGCGATCTTTGAGCAATGAGTTGGTTGATTAACTCAAACGAAGGCTTATTATCCAGAAAATTAAGTTGGTGTAAATCAAGAAATTGTTCCTGAGGTAAATTGAGCAACAACAACGAACGATTGCGTGACGTAAGATTGGTAAGCCGACGAAGGTATGTTTTGAGGAGTTTTTGCATGTAACAAAGTTATTAAAAAACCTGCAAGGTCTGGGCAACTCCGTCTGAAAAGACCTTACAGATTTTGTGAGTAGTCTCAGACCTTTCATCAACACTAAACGCTTTTTAACATTTTTTATTTGTAATTAATCATTCTAACTATTTTCTTCGTTATATAATGCAGGTTAGTAGTTTTTTACTCCTCGCCTATTATTTACACAATTAATCCAACAAAAAATTATGTTAAACTATTACCGAAACCTAAACCACAAGCAGTTCATCATGATGATGCTTGTGGGTATTTTCTTGATTGGTGGCGATGCGTTCGCTCAGAAAAAAGAAAAAAAGAAGAAAAAAAAGAAAGGAACAGTTACGGCTGTTGAAGAAAAAGCTCCAATTCCAGCACCTGTAAAAGTTACTTCGGTTGAAGGTATCACCGAATATTTGCTTGGCAATGGTCTTCGAGTTTTACTTTTCCCCGACCCATCGAAGCAAACGGCTACCGTAAACATTACTTATTTGGTTGGTTCTCGCCACGAAGGTTATGGTGAAACGGGTATGGCTCACTTGCTCGAACACATGGTGTTTAAAGGTTCGCCCAAACACCCGAATATTCCGCAAGAATTGACCGACCACGGTGCAAGACCAAACGGTACAACGTGGCTCGACCGTACCAATTATTTCGAGACTTTTGCCTCAACTGAAGAAAATCTCCGTTGGGCCTTAGACCTCGAATCTGACCGTATGATAAACTCATTTATCAAGAAAGAAGACCTTGAAAAAGAGTTTTCGGTGGTAAGAAATGAGTTTGAATCGGGCGAGAACGACCCCGAAAGTGTGTTAAGTGAAAGAGTAATTTCGACTGCATATTTGTGGCATAATTACGGAAACTCAACGATTGGCTCACGTGAAGACATCGAACGAGTGCCGATTGACAATTTGCAGGCTTTCTACAAAAAATACTATCAGCCTGACAATGCCATTTTGTTGGTAGCAGGAAAGTTTGATGAGGCTAAAGTGCTTAAAATGATAAATGAGGAATATTTTGGTGGGATTCCTCGCCCAACTCGCAAGCTACAACCAACTTACACAGTCGAGCCAGTGCAAGATGGCGAGCGTTCGGTGACGCTTCGTCGTGTGGGCGATGTGCAAGCCATTGGTGTTGCTTATCATATTTGTTCGAATAGCCACCCAGATTACCCAGCTTTAGATGTTTTGCAGGGGATTTTAACAAGCCAACCTGGTGGAAAACTCTACAAAGCATTAGTAGAAACCAAACTCGCTTCGAGCCTTTATGCCTATTCATTCACGAATAAAGACCCAACTTTCTTCTATTTCGGGCTAAGTGTTTTGAAAGAAAAGAATTTGGATGAAACCAAGAAAGCATTACTGACGATGCTCGATGGCGTAGGCACAATGGAATTTACGAAAGAAGACGTAGAACGTGCGAAAAACGAAGCTCTGAAAGGCTTAGAACTCACGCTTCGTAACAGTGAGCGTGTAGGCTTACAAATGAGCGAGTATATGGGTGCGGGCGACTGGCGTTTGATTTTCATCTACCGTGATGCTCTCGAAAAAATTACTGTTGATGATGTAAAACGTGTGGCAAAATATTATTTCAAACCGTCGAACCGCACGATTGGGGTATTTATTCCGGAAGAAAATCCTGACCGTGTGAAAGTACCAGAATCACCAGATGTTGATGCTTTAGTGAAAAACTATAAAGGTCGTGCAGTTGTGGCACAAGGCGAAGCCTTCGACCCATCGCCAGCCAATATCGAAAGCCGCACGAAGCGTGGACAAGAGCCAAATGGTTTGGAATATGCTTTGTTACCAAAATCGACTCGTGGAAACTCGGTACGAGCAAACATCACGCTACGCATGGGCGATGAGCAAAGCCTCCAAAACAAAGCTACGATTTCACAATATACGGCCTCGATGTTGAATAAAGGCACGAAAACATTGAGCCGCCAGCAATTAAAAGACACGCTCGATAAGCTCAAATCACAAGTAAACATCGGTGGTGGTGGCAACAATGTTGGTATAAGCATTGAGTCAACCAAAGATAATTTGCCGAAAGTTTTGGCGATTGTTAATGACATTTTGAAAAACCCTGTTTTTGATGAGAAAGAATTTGAAACCATGAAACAAGAAATTTTGGCTCAGGTTGAATCTCAGAAAAGCGACCCACAGGCTTTGGCATTTACGGCGTTCCAACGCATGATGAATCCTTATCCGAAATCTGACGTACGTTATGTACCTACGATTGAAGAAAGCATCGAAAGCAACAAAAACGTAAAACTCGATGACGTTAAGAAGTTTTATACTGATTTCTACGGTGCTTCGGCCGCTACGATGTCGGTTGTTGGAGATTTTGATGAAGCAGCTGTGCGTAAAAGCATCAGCACCAACTTCGGAACTTGGAAATCACCAGCACCATTCAAACGCATTCAAGCGGTTTTCCAAGAGATTTCGCCATCGAATAGTGCCATCAAAACTCCTGATAAAGCCAATGCTCTTTTCTTAGCAGGTCAAAACCTTCCATTGCAAGAAACCGATGCCGATTATCCTGCATTATTGTTGGGTAACTATATGCTCGGTGGTGGATTTTTGAGTTCACGTTTGGCCGTAAGAATTCGCCAGAAAGAAGGTATTAGCTACGGTGTAGGTTCAAACCTTTCGGGAAGTCCGTTCGACAAGTCAGGTAGCTTCATGACTTATGCCATCTATGCTCCAGAAAATGCTGAAAAACTTGAAAAGGCTTTTTATGAAGAAATCGAAAAAGTTGTGACTGAAGGTTTCACGGCCGACGAATTGAAAGCCGCTAAATCGGGTTGGTTGCAAAGCCGTAGTGTTTCTCGCTCGCAAGATAACGAACTTTCAAGTCGCTTGAACAACTACTTGTACTACGACCGTACGCTCACATTCGATGCTGACTTTGAGAAAAAAGTCGAGGCTCTTACGCCTGAGCAAGTAAACGGAGCTATCAAGAAATTTATCGACCCTAAGAAGATTTCAATCGTTAAAGCGGGCGATTTCGACAAAAAACCTGCTACTGGTACTCCTGCCGCTGGTGGAGTAAGTGGAAGCGGAAAGAATTAAAAGTTCTCTCCCATCACAATATCGTTGACTTAAAAAGTTTAATTGAAGATTAAAGATTGAGAATTGTTGATTTTTGATAGTTTGATGTGAAAGAACAATTCTACAATCATAAATCACTTAATTTTTAATCTTCAATTTTTCTCAAATGATATTGTGATGGGATAAATTTATAGTTTTGTACCTTTGTGGTCTAAATTTTTAGTAAATGGACACTAAATTTCTACGTCATATTGCCATTTCGTTGGCCATAACGGCTTTGGTAGTTTATATTATTTATCACAGCATTGGTTCGGGGGCATACTTGATGATGTCGGCCTTGGCACTTTCAAGTTTTCTGATTGGCTATTTAGAGCCTCATCGTGGCTGGATATTGGCACTCATGCAAGTGGCTATCCTGCTAAGCGTCTATTTTTTGAAACTTTTCACGCCTGTAAGTGCCGATATGGCCATGTTTGGCACATTTGCTGGCTGCGGAATCTCGTTGGTTTTTAGCTTTGTAGCTGGGCGTTTAGCGAGGTTATTTGAGAAGTGATTTTGTAGAACAAATTTTACGTGATAACCAAAAACCTATTCTACGTTTTTTTCAAGTTGAAAATCGGCCCTACTTCTTGGCATTAAGTTTTCTCAGTTCGTCACGAATTTCGATTAATAAATCATCGACTTGCGGTTTAGCTTCGGTACTTTGACCAAGGGCTTTCAGAAAAAAGTAAAGAATTGTACCTACGACTACAAAATCAAAAGTTGATTGTAGGGCTTCACCCCAACCAATTTTTACAGTCAGAATCTCGGTATATCTATCTTTCAAATTCACTCCTCCAATCAATACACCCACCAGTGGCATAAAGATTTTATCAATCATTGCCGAAATGATTTTCTGAAAAGCCGTACCGATAACTACCCCCGTAGCAAGGTCGATAATGTTGCTACGCATCAAAAATAGTTTAATTTTTTTCACCATGATAAGTGTTTATATTTTCTTTGGTTTATAAATTCAAAAAACGAAAAAATTCTTTAATCTCTTCGTTTGAGAGTCCAGTTTCTTCATCAACCACGCAAATCATAGCGAAATAGTTCTGTTTTTTAAGTAATAAACCCACCAATAACCTAAAGTACAATTTTATCAATTAAGATTTGGTATCAATATGATTCGCATTTGCTCTAAAAACCGATTTATTACCATTAGCTTGCAGGAAGAGAATACAAATATATAGGCGAAAACATTCAAGAAAAACTATATAATTCACTGAGTCTTTATCTAAAAAATCAATGGGCGTACTAAAATAGCACGCCCATGAATAAAATTACTTAATCAATTATTTGAAACAAAACTACTTTAAATCCCAGAACAGCTTAGTGCTTAGGTTATCTTTTGTTCTTACCGAACTGTAATTCGTTGAGTTATAAGTTTGTTCGCTTGATGGATAGTTCCAACGGAAAGGCGGTTGTTTCTGAGCATTAGCGTCATCTACTTGGAAAGTGAGTTTTGGCAAGTCCAGACGACGAATTTCGGCCCAGCTATCAACAGGTTGTACTACGCTGAAATGAATCCATTTTTGAGTGGCAATCAGATTAAGTTTATCAGTGGCTTTGTCCCAGCTTACATCGGTGCTGGCTAAATATTTTGTAACTTCTTCTTCGGTGAATGCCGCAAGGGTAGGAGCCGTATTATCGTTGCTAAGTTTTCTTAGGTTGTAATAAAACTCGATAGATTGACGGATACCTTTTTCGTAAGCCGTTTTGGCAGCAGCATTGTTGTTGGCTTTTAGGTAATATTCAGCGGCCAAGAAACTCGCTTCGGCAGCGTTTAACAACACTCCAGGGAAAAATTGATTACGGCTCAAAGTTGAGCGGTTGTAGATAGACAATGTTCCGCCCGCAATTAAGGCTGTTTGTGCTTGGCCGTCTAACATTGGATCTAAACCATTGTAAACACCTTTGGCATTTACGCCAGTTTCAAACATGGCTCTTAGGCGTGGGTCGGTATTTTTATTCATGTGGTCAATCATTGCTTTTCCTGCAATGTTACCGTCCCAATCTTCTAAGCCAGTACGGAAATTTTTCGAGTGAATATCGGTATTCAAATCGTGAACGTTGATTTGAATGTTTTCGGTATTCTGAGCAATAATTGGATATTTCGTAGGATTATTCAAAATATCGGCAATTTCAGAAGTGGCACGAGCCGAGAAAGCCGATGCCCCCGAAACTCTTGTCAGGATTCTCAGACGCAATGAGTTACAGTATTTTTTCCAAAGTGTTAGGTCGCCTTTGTTTACAAAATCTTGCGTTCTGAAACCTGCTAAGATTCCACTCTGCACATTAATGGTGTTTAGTTCATCAGCAAATGCTTTCAAATCATCTAACATTTTGGTGTAGATACTTTCGGCAGTATCATATTTTGGGTATGATTTCTCATAGTCGCCACCATTAATGCTTAATTTTCCAGCTTCGGCAAGTGGAATATCACCGTGTAAATCAACTACTTTTTGTGCATGGTCGTAGAAGTAAATAGCGGCCGTAATCATATAAATACGACGGTCGGCTTGGTCATTTGCTCCGAGTTTACCGTAAACTTTTTCCATTTCACGGTATTGAGCCACAAAACTGTAAAAGTTATTCCAACGGTCGTTTACACCCGCTGCCCCAGGAATATACTGATTGGCACCATTTGCCCAACCTACTGCTTGGTTGTAACGGTTGATAGTTGTACGTAAAACCACAAAGTAATTCCAATAATCAGGTAGTACATACCATTTGTTGGCATTCAAGAAACCTGTAAATTGCTTTTCAACGGTTGTATTCGAGATTTTTGATGGGTCAGGATAAGCCTCAACAAAATCAGCTTTCTGACAAGCAGCAAAAGCCAAAGTGATAGCCACTGCAACTATTAAATATATTTTCTTCATTGTCTTGATTCTTTATTTTTTTGGTCTGAAAAACATTCATTCTTAGAAACTTGCTCTTAGCATAACACCCATTGTGCGAGTCGATGGGTTTGTACCTGCATTGTTGAGTGTCTGAAACCATCTCGAACCAGCAGTTGTTTGCTCGGCATCCATGTCTTTAATTGTACGGTAGAAATACAATAAATTACGACCAAATACTGATACATTGAGCCTTTTAGCACCAATCTTGTTGGCAACAGTGCTTGGCAATGTATAGCCCAATGTAAGCTCTCTTAATTTGATGTAAGAGTTTTTCTGAATGTATAATTCGTAGCGTGACGAACTGTATTGTGGACCTCCCCAGTTGTATGTATTCCAGTAGTAGTAAGCTTGCGAAATTACGTTGGTGTTCTTCTCTCCTTTATCCGATACACCTTCCATAAGCATACCATCATTATAAACTGTTTCGCCGTTCGGGCCTTTTTCAGCGGTTGTTTGGATACCTTTTCCGTTAGAAACATAATAACTCAACCCACCACTTTCTTTGTCCATATATTTGGTACTTTCTTCTAATAAACCACGGCTAATCATCCAGTTGATACCCGTAGGCATGATGTACCCACCAAAGCGGAAGTCGGTTACGATGTCAAGTGAGATACCTTTATATGTAAGTGAGTTAATAAAACCACCCACTACTTTTGGCATTGCGTTACCCACTTTTATCATTTTGTCGGCATCAACTTTATACAATCCATCTGGATTTACGATTTTTTCTCCATTGGCATTGGTTGCAATTGGGTGAGCATAAAAATCTCCCATTGGCTGACCCACCACTGAGCGAAGTTGAGCGGCATTTCCATCATAATCGGCGTGAAGCAATTCTGTTGCTCCGTTAGCCAATTTTTCTACGATGTTGGTGTTTTTTGAGAAATTCAGAATAGATGTCCACATAAAATTACGAGTTTTATATGGAGTAGCTGTGATGGCGATTTCGATACCTTTATTGCGGAGTGTTCCGATATTGGTTAAAACCGAAGTCGCACCCGTAGTGGCAGGAAGAGTTAATGGCAAGATTTGGTCAACAACTTGTGCATTATAATACGAGATGTCGAGGCCTAATTTATTCTTTAAGAATTTAGCTTCTAAACCAATCTCAAACTCTCGCTTTTGCTCTGGACGAATACCGTCGTTTCCGAAGCTCGAAGGTATTGATGTGAAAAGTACTGGTCTGCCACCCACTGCTTGTACGCCTAAGGTATTTTGGTTGTAAGCAATATTGGCGTTATAAATGTCTGGATAATTACCCACGATACCCCACGACGCACGGATTTTACCATAGCTTAGCACATCGGGCATTGTGAAGGCATCTGAGAATACAAAACTTGAATTAACCGAAGGATAAACAAAGGTATTATTATTAGGGAACATCGTTGAAGTACGGTCACGGCGAACGGTTCCTTCCACAAAGAAATATCCTTTATAATCAGCATTGATTGTGGCTAAAAGGGCATCTTTTGCCAAAGTCGAACGTCCAGAGAAACTTCCTGGGGTGTTGATTGAAGCTGCAATATCGAATAAGTTTTCGGTACTAAGACCACCATTTGTTTCACGTCCGAGTCTTGAAGCTAATTCTTTCGTAGCAGTATAACCACCCATTGCATTCAGCTCTAAATTTGGTGTTACTTTTTTAGTATATGTCAATAACACATCACCATAGACGATTGAATAAAGGTTAGTGCCAAGCGAGAAATATCCCGAATTATTGAAAGCCAAAGGTACTTCGGTTGACTGACGGTTTTCAATTCTTTCAGAGGTAAAATCGGTTGATACTCTACCACGAAGTCTCAAATCTTTATAAATCTGGTAGTGGTTAGTCATGCTGGCAATCACCCTGTTGCTGTATTCATCCAAGTTATGTTCATTCAAACGCCATACGTAATCAGCAATATCGCCTTTGAAACCATTGTAAATGATGTTTTCGTTCGGGGTTAAACTTTGGTTTGTACCAGTTACGAAACGGTACCCCTTGCTGGTTTTGTACTTATTCAAATACCATTCGGCATTATCGAAACGGCCAATCATACCCGTAAAGTTATTAATCATACGGTCAATTGAATATGGGCGATTGTGCGTATATTGATTGATGTAATTTACGATAACATCGGTATTCCATTTTTCACCAATTTTGAAGCTACTATTGAAATTAGCGATGTTTTTGGTGTTTTTTGAACCTAAACTTATACCTTGGTTATCTTGACGAGTCAATGAAAAACGAAGATTTGAGTTTTCGTTACCCTGCGAAATAGCCAAGTTGATATTAGAATTTTGTCCTTGTTGGTACAAACCTGCATAATTATCCTTTTGTGCTTCGTACGGACGCACAACGCCATCCCAACTCATGGTTGGTTTTCCATCGAATTTTGGACCAAAATTGATACTAAAATTCAAGATTCCACGAGTCTCTTTTACGCCATCGCCGTTGGTATCATAGTAGATAAATCCTTCGGCATCTTGGCCTGCATTATTTACATTGAGTGGAGCACCTGCACCTCTGATATTTTGGTATCTTGGCAAATATGCCACGTTATCAACACTATAACTTGTATTGAAATCTACGCCTAAACCCTTGCGGCCTTTACCATTTTTGGTGGTGATTAATACTACACCATTTACAGCCTCTGAGCCATACAAAGCCGCTGCCGAAGCTCCTTTTAGGATAGAGATATTATCAACATCTTCGGGGTTAATATCCAACAAACCATTTCCTCTGAGGCGTTGGTCGCCCCAATAGTCGTTATTTCTTACTTCACCATCACGAATTGGCACACCATCCATCACGATGAGTGGTTGGTTTCGGCCTGTGATAGAGTTGACACCACGAATCGTGATATTTACGGCACTGGTAGCACCACCTGGCGTAGCGGCAATACGCACACCGGGAGCTTTACCATAAAGTGCCGAAGCGAAGTTTGGTGAAGCAGTCTTGATGAGTGCATCTGATTTGATGGTTACACTGGCATAACCCAAAGCTCTTTGTTGCTTCGAAATACCCAAACCCGTTACGGCAACTTCTTCCAATTGCATTGCATCTTCTTCTAAAGTAACATCAACAGTTGAGCGACTCCCTACTGGAATTTCCGAAGTTTTGAAACCAATAAATGAGAAAACTAAGGTACTTTGAGCCGAAGCCTTGATAGAGTAGCTACCTTTATCGTCGGTAGTAGTACCCGAATTTGAGCCTTTGATTGATACCGAAACACCAGTCATCGGTTGACCATCTTGTTTGGAGGTGACCCTACCTGAGATTGTCTGTGCGTAAATAGAAGTGCTTATTAGTAGGAGCATACTAATGAGCGATAGTAGTTTTTTGTTCATTGAAAAGAAAGGTTTTAGTTTTTAAAATATATAGTAATTGATTGTAATTAATAGGTTAATATGTAGGCTGATAAACTCAGCATGCCAAGTAGATTTAAAGAGTTATCCGTACCAAGTTGCTCCAGTTTTTATCTCTTTAACCTTTCTTTTTTGGCTTTCGATGAAATAATATATTTTGATTTATTTCATTATGAACGCTCAAATATAAAACTTTTATTAATTAATCATCATATTTTAAAAATATTTTTATTAAGATATTTTAATTATTAATTTATTTTAAAATAATAAAACTCACAATTTGCCCTCCATAATGTACTGACTATCAAGCACTTATAAGACATCAAATAGAGAAAAAATCGTAAAATAAAAATTGTTAAATAAAATATTGAAATTGTACAAAAAAGGAGTAATTGAGAAATGGAAAAGTAGTTAGTAATGCTTCAAAAAAGATAATTATATATATGGCGACAGCTATAAAAAATAGTAGTGAAATTAAAGGAAGAATAATATACTGAAATGATTTAGAAGTGTTGATGAAAACTCTACTACTAATATGATACAATCTTCATTAACAAAATTATGGATTCTCTTTCGTCCATTCCTTAATCATATTTCCACCCGTTGGAATCCAATCTGAGACTTTAGAGATAACAGTTGGGGCTACTTTTTTCATGACTGGGTAAGTCAATGATTCATCAGTCAATTTTTTAGGAAGATTAATATCAATGCTCGACATTAACCACAAAAACGTACTAATACCAAAAAGCCACGTGAATACACCCACCAATGCTCCCGCAAAGCCATCAATCGTGCCCAAAATCGTAAAACGTAAAGCACGGCGGAGCATCCAGCCCATTTTGTTTATCAAGAAAATTGTCGGAAAAAAGATAACCGTAAAACTCAAATAAGGCAAAAAACGATTGGCCAGACTTTCGCCAATAACTGGGGCAATGAGATTCATACCATAACCCAAAAATTTAAAGCCAATCACAATAGCAACGATGAAGGCAGCAACTCCGATGATTTCAATAAAAAGCCCTTTTTGATAGCCACGATAAGCCCCATAAAGTAGTGGAAGTATAAAAATAAGGTCAAGCACGTTCATAAAATTGTAAATCTTTTGGCAAAGGTACGATTCTACTCAGAAAAGGCATAAAAAAAGGCGATTTTGATGAATCGCCTTTTGAATAAATTTAAGCATAATCTATTGCCATTTGGTCGATTTCGGCAACCAATTCTTCTACGGTTTCTTTGAGTTCGGGCGGCATTCTTAGATATTCGGTTGGGTATTCTTCTTTTAGATAGTGAAGGGTGGCGAAATAGAAAGGTTTAAAATGCTCATTAAATTCTAAAAATGTATTAAAAAAGTTAATAACCTTATGAAATTGCTTTTTTGAAAGAAGTAGTTTTATTGTTTCTTTTTTGAAAAAATCATTAGGTATAAAAACCTTATCAGACCCTAATTCTACTCCTTTAAATATAACTTCTAAATCTACATCAAAATTATTATCCCAAAGCTGAATCAATATAAAGAATTCTAATTCAATTGTTGAAATATTATTGTCATGTAAAATTTTGTGACAAATTTCAGACGCTAAGTATTTATTGCTGTGCGTGTAATATAAGCATATTAATATATGCGTTCCTATTCTAAATTCTTCATCTTTTGTACCTTCACCAAGTTCAAAAATTATTCCTAATATTGGTATTTTAAATCTATTTTGATATTTATTTATATCATTGTTGGATTCCTTGTTACTCAAAATATCATCCATTATATACTTTGTTGCATCGACAAATTTTTTTACAGTAGAATCATCATTCATCAAAAAGTATATTCCCGAAATTTCTATTTTTGTTGTCCAATCTTTCTTTTTTAGAGATTGTAGAACACTTATTGCTTTTGCATAATCTTTTTTAGATAATAATTCTGTTACTTCCTCCCTTTTCTCCAAATCCGAATTACTCAATTCCTTTACCAAACTTTTATCTTTTTTCTCTAAATAAGTCCGAGTAGTTTTTATCAAATAATCTTGGTCTTTTTCTTGTACCAAAAAGCTAAACGCCTCCGTCAAATAAAGTGCGGCTTTTGGGTCGAGGGTTTCGTTTTGGAGAGCAGATAAATGTCCATCAATGCGATTTTGTAGCATGAGTGTATCGCCACCTATGAAATCCTCCATAAATTTTACTAACCACAACATTCGTTGGTCAGTTTTACGTCCAAAACGCATCAAATACCAAATATTAAAAAAGCGTTCTTCTAAGCGATAAAGATGATTTTTTGTAGGCGTTTCTATTTTTACCACGACTCTATTCTTAATCAATTGCATCAATTGAGCCGACACGACTTTGCTTTCCATTCTGACTGCCTCGGCGAGTTCTTTGGTGGTGGCTGCTTCCCAAAAATTGGCCAGTGCCGCCACAATTTTCTGCTGTTGCTTGGGCAAATCGTCCATTCGGTCTTTGTAGAGGGGCGTTACTCGGTCAATTAGCACTTCCAAATCTTTAAATGCCGAGCCAGTGTTGTTTTCTACAAAAATCTCGAAAAGTAGTACCATTGACCTAACAACGCCACCCGTTAGCCTTCGTAAAACTTCAATTCTGTAAGATTCGTTGTTTACAATCTGCTCAATGTTTTCGGCATGAAAGGCTTCTCCGAGTTTAAGCATTAATTCAAGACTTTCGGCTTTATTGAGACCATCTAAATAGAGATATTTGAAAAAATCAAAGAATGGACGTTTGTAATCAAAGAAACGTTCTAAAAAAACAGAAGTAGCCCCAATCAACCTAATTTCGGGTGTGGTTAGCAAAACTTCCCGCAAACGTTGCTCTTCTCGTTCATCAAACTTTTCTAAAATATCGCCGATATTATCAATCAACAAAAGGATTTTCTTCTGTTGCTTCTGTAATGTTTTAATAATTAGGTCAAATGCCAAACGTTCATAATCATCTGACAGATAGTGTTTTATAATTTCTTGATGAAGCCCAGAAAACTCTGTTGAACTTTCTTCGAGATATTCGGCTACTTTTTCCCAAACGTCTGACAAACTACCAATGCCGTATTCTTCTTCATTAAAGACCACAGGAATGAGCCAAGTATTAAGCTCGTCGGTGTTTTCTATTTCGTAGGCAATTCGTAATAATAATGTCGTTTTTCCCATGCCCCGTACGCCCTGAATGATGTAGTGCTGTTCGGGACGTTGCATTGTCGAAGTTTGAATATCTCGAAAAATTTTCTCGAAAAACTTCTTTCTCACCACAAAACCAGCAACCAATTCGGCTTTGGTTTGGTTGTGCGGATTATAGATATTGGCTATCAGCGGGCGTTGATTAGCAGGCATATTTTTTCCACCAAAGTTTAAAGATTGACGAATTGAAACGGTAGCAATTGGCATTATCGTGGTTGTTGATATAACCATCATAAACAAGCGATTCGAGGGTAGCTTTGTAGGTTTCACCCACTCCGTGCTTTACAGCCAAATCATGCACTTCGGCTTTATCAATGGTGTCCTTATTGGCCATTCGTTCCAGCAATTCATTCGCAAATTTATAATCAGGTGTATCAAGATTTTTCTTTAATCTTTCGAGATAAATCTCAAAATAAATATTATTTCTATGATGTAGAATCTGATTAAAAGCTTTCGTAACCAATTGATTATCAATTATCTTTTCTTCGGTTTCAAATACATCTATGATTTCTTGTGCGGCCAGTTGCACATGAAAAGGAATGAGCCAATCTATTTCTTTCAAGATAGTTTTCATGGCTTCATCTGTAATTTTTACTTGATAATGATTCAAGATTTGAAGTAACATTTGTTCGGCTTCCTCAGTCGTCAGAGGTGGAACTTCGATGACATTCAACATAGTAATGAGGTGAAGTGCATCCAGTTTTTTAACAATCGGAGGTAAGCCAATCGAGCCAGTTAATAGAAACTGAACTTTATTTGCTACTTTAGGATTGTGAACCAAATCACGGAAAATTTGTAGAAATCGAAGAGCTTCTTTTTTATCTTGGCGGTTCATGATATTTTCCAATGTTTTTGGAAATTCATCAATCATAATGACCAAATGCTCACCTTCAAGCTCTAATTCTTCTAATATTTTTTCAAATTCAGAATGAAAATTTATTTTTTCGGTGTTTTGAGTAGCAATTTTGATGAAAGGTAAATCAACCGAAATATTGATGTGCTGAATAAGTATTTCGGCAGCTTTTTTCAAGCGGTCGGAAGCTCTCGGAAGTCCTTTAAATACTTGACTTTCAATGACTTTTTTGGCTAAAATCTTATAAAACTCCTCAATATCGCCGATAGATTCGGTTATTTCATAAATAAAATGCCAACCTTCCCACTGATTATCTTGAAGATAATTCATGATGGAAGTTTTGCCAACCCTGCGAGGTGCAGATAAATAAACGTGGTTTCCTGCTTCGAGACTTCTGGTTATTTTACTGATTACTTTTGTTCGTTCAAAAAAATCTCTGCCCGAAACTGCGTTTCCAATAATATTTCTCATTTGACAATAAATATTTTGTCAAAAATACTAACAAAAAAAATATTGTCAGAAATTTTAACAATAAATATTTTGTCAAAAACTAAACAAGGCTTCTCAAAAACTAATTGGTTTTAGTAGCATGAGGTAGTTAAGTCAAAACTGAGATTGTAGTTCTACTCAGAAAAGGCATAAAAAAAGGCGATTTTGATGAATCGCCTTTTTGAAGTTGGTATTACTTTTCGTCTCGTTTTAGTGCTTTTAGTACAATTTCCTCAAATCCTGGGAGAGTTTTATACGCATAAAGGCATTTCCATTTTGAATCAAAATTGGGCGAAACTTCTAAAAATGCCTTTTCTTTTGGTCGATTGGCAGGAATCGTGGCATCATTAGGCTTGGTAATGATTCTGACTGGGATATTCTCGTAATATTTAAAATATTGCGGGTGCGTCAGATAGCCGAGTGGCGTAACATCAAACGGAATGAAACCATCATTCCCAAAAAGCTGCTCGTGTCTTTTCGACCACGGTCTTAGAAAATCATACACCCATTTATCACCCTCGAAATTATTATTCAAAAAATCGTAGTCGGTTTTGCCGAGAAACAAATAAACGCTGCACTCAAAGCCCGAAAGAACCACTTTTACACCCGAATCAAAAACTACTTTGAAAGATTCAACATCTTTTTCAAAGTTATAATCTGACACCGTATGTTGCTCTAAACCTGGGCGAAAGTGAAAATCGGGCGTTCGGCCTGCACAAAATACAATTTCTTCAATTTGCGAAGCGAGTTCGGGATGATTTTTTAAAACAGTAGCTACGTTTGTGGCTGGTCCGAGTGCCAAAATCGTTAGTTTCTCTTTCTTTAATGCCGCCGCCAATGCCCTTGTTGCATCGTTTTCAGTGCCTAAATCATTGCACGTATCAGAACCTTTGTAGATAGGAATCGACAAATTTGGAGCGTACCATTTCAGCATTTTCTCTGTAATTCCGTACGCATAATCTACATACGTTATCAGACTAATTCCTTCTATTTTTACTTTATCTTGGTGTTTTAGAGCCATCATCAGCGTAATCGCATCATCTACTTCCCTCGGAGCTCTGTCGGGGTTGCCAATCATTATATCGGTGTCAAACCAGATTTTCTTTTGGGCAAATATGGGTAGGCTTAAAAACAACAAACCTATAAACAGTATTTTTTTCATTTTATAAAGTACTTGTTATGAGGTTTTTAGCCTCGTTTAGTAATGTCACTCGTTTTTCGAGCGAAAGCGTGAGCGGAAGTTGTGCCAAACCAATGATTCGACGCATGATTTCGATGCCAGTAAATTGACCGAACAATTTTTCATCAAAATCATCGGCTTTTTTGTAGTTTCTTATAGCCGCCTCAATAATTTCGTTGCTTTGTTCACTCATTTTAAGGTGAGCAATCAAAACTCCTAAATCAAATTCGGCACGGCCATAGAAACAAAATTCTGGGTCGATTATTCTTACGCCATTGTTAGTTTTCAAGAAACTACCTAAATAATAATCGCCATGCAATAAGTACGAGCCATCAGCCAGATATACTTCGCCTAATTCTCTCACAACTGCTTTGAGGTTTTCATCGGTTTTATAAACCATTGCTGCTTCTTGCAGACCATCAAGCACATTATTTAGGTCGAAACCGTTATCTTCCATCAGCGGATAATTAAATATATGCTCATGATTTAAGGCTCGCATGGCTCGATTTCTGAAAATTTCATCGGGTGTTTGAGTTTTGAATGCTCCATGCAACTCGCTCAAATATTGGCTTATTGATATAATATCTTCTACCGAAATATGTTGGTCGAGCTGATAAAGATTTGTTAAATCACTGCTCGCACCTAAATCTTGCGTAATGATGATATTATTTACTTCATCTAAGCCCAAAAGTTGAGGCATTTTATGCCTCAACTTTTCGTTTTCTTGAGTAAATTCATAAAACTTTCCTTCAATAATTGCCCGATTTTCGGGGGCAGCGATAGAAGGATATTTTTCTACGTAAGCCCGAGATTGCTTGATGATAAAAGTTCTACCCGATGAAGTATAAACCCGCAATGTAAAGTTCATATTTCCTTCACCAGGTTTTTCTACTTTCGTTATCGACTCGTCTGCATCGAGCCACTTTTGAGTTTTTAAATAGCTTTCGAGGTCTGTTAAATTATCTGTGTTGAGTGTCATTTTTATTTCTAAAATTTAAAAAACGTATCTTACACCAAACTGAAACTGTCGAGGGGCAGAGGCCGCTCTTACTACAAATGTATTGGTGCTTTTTGCTCCTACCTGAAACTGATTGCTATTGCCTCGAACCACATTAAAGCCCGAATAATTGGCCGCATTAAGTACATTGAAAATATCGGCCGAGAACTCAAAATGTTTCAATAATGTATATTTTATAGATAAATCAAGCGTATTTGCCCACGGTAGGCGGTCGCTATTACGCTTATCGCCTGGGCTATAATCGCCAGGGTTGAAGAAATCGTTATCGCCATTTAAGTCGGTTGTTCCGTAGATACGTGCATCGGCAATTCGAGTAACTGGCTGACCGCTCTGAATTAAAAATGCAGGCGAAACAACCAAACCTTTGATAGGATACCAGAAAAACATGGCACTCATTACGTGACGGCGGTCGTTTTCGTCATACGTGTATTCAACATCATAGTTATTAGCATCGTTGGCACGAGTGTTTATGCTACTTGTATTGCTTTTGATTAAGGCCAATGAGTAACTCAAACGATAAGCGTATTTATCAGTACCTTTTAGTTTCTGATAAACTACATTCATTGCCCAATAGCGAGCTTTTCCATCGGTTTCATTCATAAATACATTTCGGGCAATTCCTCTCAATGTATCTTTCCCAACCACTGCGTATTGCCCTCGACTGTCAGCTTTCAATGGCACTGGGCGAGTTAAATCAGCATCCGCTACTTTTCTTACGACTACATTTTTGGGGTCGTCTAATGGGTAAGCCGATGGGGCATTGATGTTGCGAATATAATACAAGTTATTGGTTGCCACATAGTTGAGGTCAAGCGAGAACAAGTGGTCTTCGTCGGCCTTGTTTTGATAGCCCATCGAAACTTGGTGCGAATACGGATTCTGGAAACCATTCGGATTCAAAATTCGGAGGTTATTCGTAAACTGGCGGTCACGGCGAGGTTGTAAATCTGTATAACTTGGGCCGTTGAGGTAGCTCACATTCGTAGCGGTTGCTCTGATATTCCCTGGGAAAGTAATTTTTTCAATATCGGCGTTTGGGTCTAATTTTCCGAGACGTTGTAATTCTTGTAATTGCTTTTTATAGTCAGCCGAAGTGCTATTAAATTGTAGAGCATCGCTATAAATCGAATATTTAATTTTGTCAGTAAAAATTCCGTAGCCACCTCTGATGGTGTTTCTATCATCTATCTTGTAGTTAAAGGCAAGTCGAGGAGCTAAATTATTCAAATCTCCTTTGTTTCCACCACCTTTGGTGAGATTATCGTAGTCGTAGCGAAGCCCCATTGTGAGGTTGAGTTTGTTTGTGACCGAAAACAAATCTTCAAAATAAGCACTGAATACATTTTGTTTTGCACCAAAAGTAGTTGGTCGAAGTTCCACATCATAGTTAATTACTCGTACATCGCTCGGAATATCTCTTACATCAAGGCTCGAAGTAACTCCCTTCGCTTTTAGTGCATCTAATTGTGGTTGCGAAAGTCTCACGACGTAAGTTCCGTATTGATTTCCACCGCCCAAAAGCGAGAAGTCAGAGGTAATAAATTCCGCTCCGAGCTTAAACGAATGTTTCCCTTGGCGATAAAAAAACTTTTGTTGAATTTGATTAGTGTATTCGGCATCATCAAAAATTGCTCCGCTTTGGCCTAAAATAGCAATGGCTGCCCCACTTGGGTCTTGAACCGTTACTGATGGACTGGTCGGATTGACTGGTTCACGGTAGTTCCAACGGAAATAGGATGTTTGGAAATTAGTTTCTCCTGTCAGATATGAACTCAAAACATAGGCATTTTTTAGAGCAACTAAATATGTGCGGTTTTTCTGAGCTGAAGCCGCCGAAGGAAATAAATTGCCACCTTCAAGCCCACCACCTTGGCGGTCAATATCAAAACTACCATAATTGATGCGTAAAGAAGATTTGAAACGCTGACTCCAAACTTGGTCGATTTTGCCTGAAACATACGAAAAACGATTGTAGCCTGTCACGGTTTCGTTCACACCCAGTTGTGGAACATTCAGTAAATTATCTTTTTTATCAACTGTTTGCTCGAAATTTAGATAGAAAAAAGTTTTATCTTTCTTCAAAGCACCACCTAATCCAAAACCTGCTTGGTCACGCTTGAAACCATCTTTTACTTGATTCCCTGATAAATCTAAGGTCGCAAAAGGCGATTTTGAATCAATAACCGCTCCTGGGCGAGTTAGATAGAATGCCTCGCCCGTGAGTTTATTTGAACCCGAACGGCTCGTAACATTCACCAGACCATTGCTGGTATTACCAAATTCGACTGAGTAATTATTTGTCAAGACCGAAATACCTTCAGCAAAACCAACGGGCGTATTAAATTTTGCATTTCCAAGAAAACGCTCATTGTTATCCATTCCGTCAATGAGGTAATTTGTAAAAGTTCCGCCCAAGCCATTTATCGAAACGTTTGGAGCTTCAGCGTAGCCAAGCGTTGCAACGGTCAGATTCGGTAGTCTGATTAAGGTTCGGGTAATATCACGACCTTCTACGGGCAATGCCTGAATTTCTTCTTTTGGAATAATATAAGAAACTTCGGCATTTTGGGTATTCATTTTGGCTCTTTTCGAGTTCGTGATTCTAATTTCCTCCAAAAGTTCCTCACGAATCGAAGGTAACTCGATGGTTACTTTGGTAATTTCGCCCGCTTTCAACGAAATATTTCCTAAGGTAGCCTCGGCATATTTATCGTTGGCAAACGTATAAATTTTATAGATTTTACTGCTTGATAAATCATTAAATAAGACTTTTCCAAACTTATCGGTTGTTCCAACGACTGGTTTTTCAGTGCCTGCTTCCAAATAAACCTCTACACTTTTGATGGGTTTAAGGGTCAACAAATCATTGACATTAACTTCTAATTTTTCTTGAGCCGAAGATACAAATGAGTAGAATACAGATAACAATAGTAGGATTTTTTTCATAAAAATTCTTTGTAAGTAACTTACTGTGGGTAGTGTTTTGATTAAATAAAATACAGAAATAGCGAGCAAACTCGAGAAGTTTGCTTGAAACCAAGAATATTCATACGGGAAAGTTAATTTCAGAAAAAGGGAGGAGCTCTAAGAGACAATGAGCGAATCGAGCGATTTTCTACAAAAAAGCAGTAAAAACTCTGAATTTTTACAATATTCTGCTCAATTATTCGAATTAAAAAGGCAATAAAATACCTTGATGCTGTGTAGGTTTGTAGTTCTTGAAAATTATGAATATCTGATAAAGTTTCGAGAAGTAATACAGTTTTGTGGCTGTATTGCTCCATAAAACTTTCCAGCATTTTTTCACTCTGCCAAGCAAGATTCTCAAAAACTTCCGCTTTAAAACCTTGGCTCGAAATACCAAATAAATAAACTCCTCCCCGATTATCAGGACCAACAACAGCATCAGCAATTTGGAGTTTTTCTACAGCTGCTAAAATTCGGTTTTCATCGAGAGCGGGGCAGTCATTACCGATACAAATTACTTTTTCAAATCCTCGCTCAAAAACTACTTGAATAGCGGCCGAGAGCTGTTTCCCGAAACTATTGTTGTTTGGCTTGATTAATTGATTTGAATGAAAAACGTGTAAATTATCAACCTTTGAAGCAGCTGCCGTAGTGGTACGCTCCACAAAATGATTCAACTTATCAAATACCAAACGATTAACTGCTTGATTCTTTGAGGGAGTCAGCATTTTACGAGTAGCTTCTTTCGATGCTTCTTGCGTAAAAATCAATATGGCAGTAGATGTTGACAATGTTTGTTTATGTTTTTCTTACAGTCATTTAAACAACATACGTGAATAATTGTTCGTTGGTTTTAGAATATCTCATAAAAAGTAATCGCATGGCTACAAAACACTCGTATTTTGCTACCATGCGATCAACTTTACAGATTAGCGATAGTTTTTTTACTTGCTATATTTAGCTATATGTTCTTTGATTTTGGCAATACGATTTTCGGGACTTGGGTGCGAACTCATGAATTCGTCACGTTGCTGGCCTCCACTGGCTTCGGCCAAAATTTCCATCACTTCAATCATTGCACTGGGGTTGTAGCCAGCCTTAATCAAATATTTTACACCAAATTCATCTGATTGTAATTCATCATTGCGTCCAAATTTCATTTGTTGAATTTGGGCTACGTACTGAGCGATTTGTCCACCCCCCATGCCAGTTCCGTCAGAAGTAGCCGTTGCTACCGCACCAACCAAGCCATTATAAAAATCAGATTTGGCCATTTGCTGTGCCGAATGGCGGTGAATTACATGGCCAATTTCGTGGCCGAGTACACCTGCCAACTGATCTTCTGACTTTAATCTTTTCAGAAGTCCAACCGTAATAAACATTTGTCCGCCAGGTAGTGCAAAAGCATTAACGGTTTGGTCATCGGCCAACACATGAAAATCGAACTGATAGGGTACTGTTGCTCCTTTACTTTTTACTTCATCTACAACTTGTTTGACGAGTTTATAACCAACCGACTTGATTTGTTGTTGTACTTCATTATCATTATATAGTCCGCCATATTCTTGAGCCATTTGTGGGGCCGACTGCAAACCCATTGCTACTTCTTGTTCGGGGGTAAGGTCAATATGTTGTTTTTCGCCAGTTATGGGGTTTACTTGATTTTTGCTGTAATAGCTTATCAAGGCCACAATTGCCATGACTATGCCTATGATAAATCTGAATTTTAAACCAGATGATTGCATGATTGATTGAATTTATGTGTTGCTTGATATTTTTCGGTTTAGACTACGCTTTGATTGTAAAGAAACAGTTTTCTGAGTAATAATTTTACAATATTTCCGTAGAAAGACAAAAGTTTACAATTATAGTATTTTTAATCGAAAAGTACTTAGAAGTGTGAGATTTCTCTTGAAATCAATTTCATATTTCGTAAATTAAATTCTTCAAATCATGACAAAAATATAAACTTTTTTTTCAAAAAAAATACTTAATTGACTATCAAGTCTTTAGAAAAAAAGTTGAAATTATCGAAAACATTCATTGTGAACAAACAATTATGTGAGTATATTTGGGTTATGATTCTGCTCTTATGCAGTCCCAAATTAGAAAATGTAAATACTTGGCGGAGTACCGCCTACCAATAAACTCCAAAAACTACAAACCAATGACCGACGCTGAACTATTACAAGTTGAACCCCTTCTTATTGAAGACAAAACTCGTTTTGTTCTTTTCCCCATCAAACACGATGACATTTGGGAATATTATAAAAAACACGAGGCATCTTTCTGGACTGCCGAAGAGATTGACCTCTCGCCAGATTTGCAAGATTGGGCAAGATTGAATGACGGCGAACGTCATTTTATTTCGCACGTTTTGGCATTTTTTGCGGCATCTGATGGAATCGTGAACGAAAATTTGGCTGTAAACTTCATTTCTCGTATTCAGTTTGCTGAGGCGAAATGTTTCTACGGTTTCCAGATTATGATGGAAAATATCCACTCAGAAACATATTCGTTGCTGATTGATACTTACATTAAAGACCCTGTTGAGCGAGACAAAATGCTCAATGCCATTGACCACATTCCGTGCGTAAAGAAAAAAGCCGACTGGGCTTTGAAATGGATTGATAACGGAAACTTTATCGACCGTTTGTTGGCTTTTGCAGTAGTTGAGGGTATTTTCTTCTCGGGTTCGTTCTGCTCAATATTTTGGATGAAAAAACGTGGTTTGATGCCAGGTTTAACCTTCTCGAACGAACTTATTTCTCGTGATGAAGGCTTACACCGTGATTTTGCGTGTTTACTTTACACGAAATATATTCAAAATAAATATCCTGCCGATAAAGTATATGAACTCGTACGTGATGCCGTAGAAATTGAAAAAGAATTCGTAACTGATGCCTTGCCAGTTTCGTTGATTGGTATGAACGCCGAATTGATGTGTCAATACATTGAGTTCGTTGCCGACCACTTGCTCGAATCGCTTGGTTTACAAAAAACTTACAACGCCTCCAATCCATTCGACTTCATGGATATGATTTCGTTACAGGGAAAAACCAATTTCTTCGAGAAACGTGTAGGCGAATACCAAAAAGCAGGTGTGATGTCGCAAAAGACCGACATGGCGTTTTCGATGGATGAAGATTTCTGATTTCAATGTGGAGCGAATCTCCCGATTCGCATTTTTACATATCGAACAAACTGGGAAGTTTGTTCTACAAATACAAAAAGGCTGCAAATCAAACTTGCAGCCTTTTTTGTGGAGTGAAGCTCTGGATTCGCAATGATATTTTCTACTATGAACGAACTGGGAAGTTCGTTCCACAATTATTTTTCAAATTTTACTTTTTTGTAAATATCCTTCACTGCTACTTCTTTTCCGTCAATTTGCATAATATCATTTTCTTCATAAAAGTCTTGATTGAGCCAGATATTTGGATTTTCGGAGCGTAAAAAATTCATTACCCCTAACTCTTTTTGACTTACGAGAATAATTTGTTTTAAACTCGGTAAAGATTTATACTCGTGAAGTTTTTCGGTTACATCGAAATTTTCCGTTGCTTTCGACAAAACTTCCACAATAATATAAGGATTTGTAACAATTGCCGTAGAACTTGCCTTAAAAACTGGCTCATCTTTCACAACTAATACATCGGGCATATAGTATCCACCTTCAAATTTCGGAATCTGAACACCTGAGTTACTACCCAAAACATAATGCTCCTCATTGTCTGAAAATAGATTTTTTAATATCCAAATCATATTTCCAATAATAGTTTCGTGCCAAAAAGATGCTAATCCCATAGTAATTATTTCGCTGTCGTGGTATTCTATTTTAAAGGGTAATTGACTTGCCAAATCCAAATAATCTTCCTCCGATGCAGGAATACAGACAATTTGTTTGGTTTTCAACTCCTCCAGAATAGTTTCTTTGATGCTCTTTGCGGCTACCATAATTATTGAATTTTCATCAAATATATAAAAAAAACATACCACAGACAACCCCTCGGCGTTTTTGTGCATATATACTTTTGAAGGCAATCAAACCAAGATTTCATGCTCGAAACTCAACTAATAGCAGAACTGAAAAAGCAAAATCCTTTCGTGCAGAAGCGTGTCTATGATACGTTTGTGAAGCGGATGCTTCGGCTCTGCGTGCGGTATGTGCGAGTAGAGGACGATGCCCAAGAATTGCTGATGAATGGCTTTTTGAAATTCTTTCGGTCGGCTGAAAAAATTGAGTATCGGGGCGAAAATTCGATTGAACCATACCTCAAGAAAATAATGGTCAATGAATGCCTGATGGCAATTCGACAAAAGCAACTGAGTACTATTTCTATTGATGAAATGATTGATAATGAGCTAATTAAAGATTTTTCTGCTTATGAAAATATTGATGAAGAAGAAATTTATGCTTTGATTTTGAAACTACCCGATGGCTATCGAACGGTTTTTAATCTTTTTGCGATAGAGGGCTTTAGTCACCACGAAATTGCCGAAAAACTCAAAATAAGTGAAAATACTTCAAAAACGCAATTGCACAAAGCTCGACAGATTTTACAGGCTGAACTACAAAAACGAGGATACGATTATGGAGCAAAATATAGATGATTTTTTCAAGCGGAAAATCGAAGACATACAAGATACTTTGCCCGAAACTTCAAGTTTTGATGAAGCGGCTCTTTGGGGAAATATCCAACAAGATTTACATAAACCCAAACGCTCAATTTGGTATTGGCTCGTGCCTGTGGCAGCGTGTTTGGTGGCAGTTGTGAGTTGGTGGGCATTACCCGAACGCAGGGGCGTGTCGCATACGCCAGTTGTAGTCGAACATAAAAAAAAGGCAGAAAAACCAATAGCTATAAACGAAACGATTCAACCAATTGAACCCCAAAAGGGTAAAAAAACGCCCATTTTAAAGAAAAAGCAAGCAGCAACTTCGGAAAGATTAGATTTTCAAGTAGCAAGTATTTCGGCAAAAAGTAACGATTTTTCAAATAAAAGTATGAGTAAACTACCCGATTCGCTCAATTTTCAATCAACTATTGTTTTTGAGAAAAAACCTAAAGTGAATTTCAAAACTGTACATATCAACGAAATTTCAAAACAGGGCGAAATGCCTTTCCAGCAACCAAGATTTAAAGTACAATTTGCAGGAAAATTATTTGAGAAGAATGAAAATAATTTAAAAGAAACTATACAAACCCCTTCGATTAGAATACAATAAACACTTAAATTTATGAAAAAACTATGTGCAATTTCGATGCTCATTTTGGGCATTGTGGGCAATGCTTTGTGCCAAAAAACGAAAGCCAAATACGATACTATGACGGTTTTGGAGGGAATCCGACCGCCAATTATGGTCAATGATTTTGCCCGAAAATCGGATATTTATTTCAATGAAGAAGTAAAGAAAAATCTCAATAATTTGGTCATTGATTTTGGCGATAAGAACCGTTTATTAATTGATTATCAAGGAATTGGAAAGTTTAATTTGAAGCACAATATAGATTCTTTATTACGAAGTTTCTGGCAGGATTATTCATTAATTCGTGATACTTTGAGTCAAAATACCGTAAAGAAAATTACATATTATGCCAAAAACAAAAATGTCAATCGAAAAGCAGTGATTGATGTTCAGTATTTTCCACAAAAAGAAGTTTTTCAGTTCGGAAAAGAAGTTGAACTCGTGCGTTTGCAACAAGATACTTTAGTCTTGATAAATTTTGATGATATAGCAACTGCCAAACTGGTAAAAACTGCCAATCGAGTTTTCAAAACTTACGAAAATCAAAGCTTTTTGTTCAATCTCAATACCATTGATGAGGTAGAAGAAATACTCGAAAATAACATCAATCAAGCAATAGTTGAAGCTTCCGAAAGAGTAGAAAATGAAAGAAAAACCGTAAAACCGTGGAAAATACTCGGCGTAGTAAACGATTTAGCAAGTCAAAAAATCAGAAGCAAAGTTAAAGGAAATGCGTTGTTTGATTATATTAATATGCATGCGGATATTGGCATTGGCATTAACACAGTCGACTTAAAACCATTAACATCATTTACATTGGCCGTAGAGTTGACATCAAGTAGTTATATGAAAAAGGGGGTATTGTTTGGTATCCAGCAAGGAAGAAAGTTTCAAAATCAAGCTATTCCAGATAAAACAGTATATACAGCTTTAATGTTTACGGGTGTAACCTTCTATTCTAAAAAAGGGAATAAAAATAGTTTAATGAAAGGTGGATTATTTATGGGCTATACTACTGATAATAAAGTTGACTATACTTCCGCCAACCGACCGAGACCAATAATTGAAAAAAATCATAATTTAATTTTTTTCGGTTGGTATCAAATTAATAAATTCTGTCGCTTACAAATAGATTTCGCTCAGTTTGAATTTAAAAGAATCAATCCTGATTATATGCCTTCAGGAGTAAATCGTAATCAAGTGGATTTTAAAATAAATCCAACTTTGCGTCTATCTCTTGGTTTTTAAAAACCTCACATCTCCACCACAAACTGCTTGCCATTTTGCTGTGGAATAAAAGCCTCAACACCCGCTTTTATTTCATCGGCCAAAACTTCGAGTAGTTTGGTTTTTACGAAATGGCGGTACGTAACCAAACTTATTTCACGCACAGGTACGGGGGCTTTAAACTCTCGTATCTGTTTTTTTTGTTTTTCGCTGAAATTAATCACCGCCAACTCTGGCACAACCGTAATACCGTTATTCATTTCCACGATTTTCAGCAACGATTCTATACTTCCAGCTTCGTATTCGAGATTTCCGAAATCGGTGTTTTTCTTACGCAACTCACACAAATTCATCATTTGCGAGCGAAGACAATGCCCTTCTTCGAGCAACCAAAGCCGATTTACATCAATTTCTTCGGGTAAAATAAACTTTTTCTTGAGCGTAGTTTCTTTATCTGATACAAAAACGACCAGTTTTTCGTAGAAAAGTGGATATTCCTTCAATCCTTCAATATTGATAGGCGTTGCCAAAATACCTACATCAAGGTGGTCTTTTTCCAATTGTTCAACAATCTGGTCGGTGTTCAGTTCGCTAACTTTGACTTTCAGGTGCGGATTGTTTTTTAATAAATTATACAAAAACAGCGGCAAAAGATAAGGTGCAAGCGTCGGAATAATGCCGATTCTGATTTGTCCTTTTACTTCGGCTTTCGTGTCATTGGCGAGTTGTCTAAGATACGAAGTTTCCTTCAAAATCACTTTCGCTTGTACAATAATGCCTTTGCCCGTTTCGGTCGGAACAACAGGCTGTTTACTTCTATCAAAAAGAATCACCTCCAATTCTTCTTCGAGTTTTTTTATCATCATACTCAGTGTTGCTTGCGTAACGCAACATTCGTCGGCCGCTCGCTGAAAATGACGATGTTTATCTACCGCTACTATATATTCTAACTGTTGGAGGTTCATTTTAGACTTATTAGATTTTATCTATACAAAGATAAGAAACATAAGTTTTACTTAATAAATTAATCTTTGAGCTTTATAAATGACATAAAACTAAACTTCAAGAAAAAAACTTTATTTTTACTGTAACCTTTATTTTTCTACGCAGTTTCCACATTCAAATAACCAAAACTAACTAATTTTTTCAGCGTTTGGAAGCTCTGACCGACAATCATTTAATGCTCAAAGTAAAAGCGGGCGATTTAGACAAGATGGGATTGCTCTTTGAGCGTTATCATCGGGCATTGTTTGCTTTTCTTTATCATTCGACGGGACAAGCGGCACACAGCGAAGATTTGGTTCAGACGGTTTTTTATCGAATGTTAAAATATCGCCACACCTTTACCGAAGTCGGCGAATACCGCACTTGGATGTATCATTTGGCACGAAATGTCTTGATTGATTCCGCCAAGAAAAACCAACGAATGGTTTATCAAGCAGATGTAACGGCCATGAGCGAAAAAATGATTTCAGAACCAGCAGCCGATATTCAGCTCGAAAAAAAACAAGAGTCCGAAAATCTCCATGCTGCGTTGGCAAAGTTGAGTCCTGAGTATCGAGAAGTATTAGTTTTGAGTCGTTTTCAAGAATTATCATACCAAGAAATTGCCGATATTCTCGGCACTTCTGAAGGAAACATCAAGGTTCGAGTACACCGAGCCATGAAAGAATTAAAGAGTATTTATTTAAGTGATAGAGCGATATGAATGAAGAATTTGATGAAATAGAAAAGCAACTTTGGGAACAACTCGGCAAATTACCAACGCCCGACCCAAGCCAAGCCATGAAACCCCGTTTTCATGCCATGCTCGATACATACAAAGCCGAAGTTGAAGAGAAGAAAGCAAGCAGTTTTAATGCGTTTTTTGCTAAAATAAAAGAAGTTTTCGTTTACAAACCTTCTTACAACTGGGCTTATGCCATGATTTTGATTGTAATGAGCGGAGCAATCGGATATTTTGCAGGAAAGCCTACTAATCAAGTAGTTGCCGACCAAAACGATGTAAAACAGTTATCATCAGAAGTGCAAGAAATGAAAGAAATGATGATGCTTTCGATGCTCGAAAACCCAACTGCCACCGAACGCCTCAAAGCCGTAAGTTATACACAAGAACTCAACAAAGTTGATGATAAAGTGATTGATGCCTTGCTCACAACCCTCAACTCCGACCCTAACGAGAACGTACGACTCGTTACGCTCGAAGCCTTAGTACAGCTTGGAAATTACCCAAAAGTGCGTGAAGGTTTGGTGCAGTCGCTCATGAAACAAGAATCGCCGTTGGTGCAAGTGGCATTGGCCGACGCCATGGTGAAATTACAAGAAAAACGCTCCGTGAAAGAGTTTAAGCAATTACTTCAAAAAGAAAACCTCAACAAAGCCGTCAAAGGTAAAATTGAGAAAACGATTCAAGTACTTTCGTAGGTAGTAGGGTTTAGGTAGTAGGTGTTAGGATTTGGAAATAAGTAGCTAATTTTTTTCTAAAGCCTAATCTCAACAACCTACTAAAACCTAATCTCTAACTCCTAAAACCTCAAAAAAACAAACACAAAATTATGAAAAAACTAATTATTCCGATTTTGTCGGGGGTGGTATTGTCATGCACAAACGCTCCCGCACAAGAACCCAAATTTACCGAAACCATCAAAAAAGAGTTTGTGGTTTCACCCAGCAGCGTGTTGGCCGTTTACAACATTGATGGCTTTATAAAAGTCGAGGGTTATGACGGAAACAAGGTTTTGATTGAAGTCGAAAAAACCATTTCGGGCAAAACCAACGAGATTGTAGAAGAAGGAAAACAGGAGTTTAAACTCGAATTTGAGCAAAAAGCCGATAGTCTGATTGCTTATACTATCGAACCATTCGACTCTCGACCGAACCGAAATCGAGATAGATGGAATAAAAACGAATACCGCAAAATTCAGTATCGGTATAACCTAAATTATACGATAAAAGTACCCAAAAGCATGAATTTGGTGGTTTCGACAATAAATAACGGCGATATTCTGATAACTGATGTATCGGGTTTTATGAAAGTAAACAATATCAATGGCAAAATAACGGTAAAAAATGCCCAAAAAGCCAATGAAATACGCACCATCAACGGCGATGTAAACATCAATTATACAGCTTTGCCGCCCGATAGTGCCCAGTATTATACACTCAACGGAAATTTAAATATCATATATCCAACAAATTTTTCGGCCGATTGTGAATTTAAAACCTTTCAGGGAGATTTCTATACCGATTTTGAGGACGTAGAAAAGCTACCCGCTCGTGTCACGAAAACCGTCAGCGAAACCGATAAAGGCACCACCCACAAGCTTAGTAAAGGAAGCATTATAAGAATTGGTTCGGGTGGAAAAAACCTAAAGTTCGAGACTTTCAACGGAAATATTTATATCAAAAAATCGTAAAGCAATTTTCTAAATTGCTCTGTTTAAAAAAATTAAATTACAAAATCTAAAAAAATGAAATCGCAAAAAACAATATTCGTAGCATTGGTGCTTATTTTATTAGCATCGTTTTATGCCCAAAGTCAAGACCGTGAACAACTCACCGTTCCAGTATCAGACCCCACAAAAGAGATTAAACTCAACGCCAACCTCATTACTGGCTCAATCAAAGTCATTGGTTACGACGGAAAAGATATTATCATTGATGCTATTGCACCAGTTTCGGAGAAAAAGCAAACTCGTGAACGTACCGACGGGATGAAGAAAATTTCGACCAATGATGGTTTTGAGATAGTAGCTCGTGAGCAAAACAACACTATCAACGTAAGCACCGACCGAGTAAATATGAAGGTAAATCTCAGCATCAAAGTTCCGCATAAAGCTTCGCTTAAACTAAAGACTATCAACGATGGTGATATTTATGTAGAAAATGTGAGTGGAAATCACGAAATTTCAAATATTAACGGCGAAATCAAGATGAAAAATGTAGCAGGTTCGGTAGTGGCCAATACCATCAACGAAGACATCATCATCAACTTTACGAGTATCACACCTAATACGCCGATGGCATTCACAACCCTCAACGGTAATGTTGATGTGACGTTTCCTGCCACTGTAAAAGCCAACGTAAAACTAAAATCAGATATGGGTGAAGTACTGACCGATTTTGATATTGATGTTGATAAAACAGCCGCCAAAGTCAAGCAAACGGCTGACAAAGAAAAAGGACTCTACAAAATCCAGAAAGACGAATGGACTTACGGTAAAATCAATGGCGGTGGGCCAGAAATTATGATGAAGACGATGCATGGTGATGTGCTGATTCGTAAGATAAAGTAAAAAAACACCCAGTCGAAATTCGGCTGGGTGCATACGTTTCAGTTTAGGGTAGGTATCAAAAATCTTTCTTGGGCTTAGGGCTGAATAATTTCGCTGTAATATTAAATTTTTTATTGGATAAATGCAAATTTAAAGAAACGTAATTTATAAAAATACTTACATTTTCATTTAGATACTCTTTATTTTACGAGTAACAATTAGCCAGTAAAACCGTTATTATATTGAAAATATACTCGTTATACAATGCCAAAGTCTTTACTGAAATATAAAAACTACGATGTTCACTCCATTACAACCGTACAAGAAGGAAACTACAATGCCAATATTGCAACGTGGGTTATGCAAACGGCTATGGGGGGAAAAACAGTCTGTGTGGCTCTTTATAAAATTGATTACACCATCGAACTCGTAAGAGCATCTAAGACACTAAATATCAACCTATTACACACAGGACAGACAAACCTGATTACTAAACTTGGGCGGCGTAGTGGAAAGGATAGTGATAAATTTAAAAACTTAAAGCATGATTTTGATTCAAGAGGCTGCCCATTTCTGACCGAAGCCATTGGCTATATTCAATGTAAAGTTTTACATTCAACTGATGCAGGCGACCACGAGCTTTTTGTTTGTGAAGTACTCAAACAAGTAGTTTTAAATCCCGAAAAAGAAGTAATGACTAATCATTTTCTACGAGAAAAGGGTTTAGTACGTGGATAAAAAAATGCCATTCGAGTAATCTCGAATGGCATTTTTGATAATAGCATCTTCTTATTTACAATCATACGTATATGCTGTACTTCCCTCGTATTTATCAGTACCATCAACTTGAATATAAGTCATCTTTGATGGAAGGCTATCTTTTGTATATTCATACTTATAGGTTGTTGTGATTGGCTCACCTGTAAATACACCTATCACTTTATCTGTCAGAATATTATTGGCATTCATGTAATAAGTTAGGTTTTCACCAAAAAATAAGCCTATTATTACCGCTGGAATATTTGCTTTTGCTAATGAGGTGTTGGTATATGCCCCTGTCTTAGTATCGAAAGTTAAATTCTCTAATAATGTTTCTTTCATTCCATTGTCACTTACCATTACTTTCTTTACATTATTTTTATCATACTCAAACAAAAAATCAAGATTACCGTCTTCGGTTACGGCTGTAACCTGTGTTATTTGTCCGCTTGAATTTGCGGTGAGTTTAAATTCTGACACCAAAAAATTTATAGGTGTATTTTTTGATGTGTACTTAATATTACTCATGTTTCCTTTAGAATCATACGAATACGTAAATGTTTCAACCGCCACCCCATCAACAATTGTGAGCTTCGTAACACGATTATTAGCATCGTATTCATAAGTCGATACTGCTCCATCTTGGTCTAAAGTTGTGAGCAGGTTTTTAGTGTTATAGGTCAACTTATTTTTGTAAGTTTCACCATCTTCAATTTCGGTTATTTCTTTTACATAGCACTTCGTGGTGGTCGAACCCGTGTTAGTTCCCGTTGTAGGATTATTGGTAGTATTTCCTGTATTTGTGCTTGCTCCTGCAATAAGATTTTCTTCTTCACAAGAATTAAGCGAAAATAACAAGGCAGTTGAGATAATCAACAGTAGTAAAGGTTTCTTCATTTGTGTATTGGAGTTTTAGTTTTGTCATACAAAATTACAAAAAAACTATCAATTATCACATCCTTGTATTTTTGCAATAAAAACACTTCCCGTAACAATACTAAAACCTGGCAAAAACTCTACACTTTTTGCTGCTTGATAAATAACTTTTGATGAACCTGATACAACATTTGTTGCTATAATTGTATTTGCTGCCTTTAGTGTACGATTGGCGTCGTTATAATTATCGCTTGTCGCCAAGTTTATTATTGATACACACGGCGTATAAACCAAAACTATTGATTTACTTACAGCTCGATTATTAGCTTGGTCTTTGGCTTGAACGGTTATGGTGTAAGCTCCCTCTTTCAAAACTGGCAATAAATAGCTTAGATTAGTTGTACTATCAATTATTTGTCCATCGACAACTATTTCATATTTAAGATTTGGGTCGATAGTATCCATCGAAGCTCCCCACGATAGTTGGTAATTATTTGGAACAGCAGCTATAGCCACTAAATCGGCTGGTGTAGTTGGAAGAGTAATATAACTATTAGTGTTTAAGAATTGTAGTTTGGCATCAGCCCAATCTCCATGGTCGCAGTAGTTATTATCTCCTGCTTTATCCGTAACTAATTTTAATTGACTTGTATTGCTTATATCAATATCTACGTCAATAGTGGCTGATGATGGATACATAATTGGACTGGTATATGCTAAACTATCATCTTTAAAAATCTTAAATATTACACTTCCACAATTTCCATCAGGAACTTCGTCATCAATACCAATCTTAGCCGTAAATTTATTATATTCGTTGGGTATTAGGTTATAAATAATTTCAGCATCTGCGTGAGTTCCCAAACCTTTAGTAAAGGAAATACCATTGAGTGTAAGATTACTGCCATCTCCTATTGCCCCATCTCCATTACTTTTATCGATCTCTACTGGTCCAAAACCATTTGTTGTAGAAACAGATAAAAGGTCTGAAAGGTATGCCTGTACATGATTACCAGAACCCACTTTGGCAATAAAATTAAGTTTTGAACTTAAAGTAGTATTTCCTGATAAATCAATTGCTTTTATATAACACTGAAAAGGCTGATTAATAATACTTATTTGTGAAATATATTGATAAACAAGCGTTTGGGAGCTTAATATCCCTTTTGACACCCCATTTACGAATACTTCATACGAACCAACTCCAACGTTATCAGACACACTATTCCATGACAAATAAAAACCATTGGCATTGAGATTATAAAGTTTTACCAGCGGTTCGTCAGGAGGAGTTGTATCTTGTTCACCACAACTTGGATAAATATCCTTTGTAAAAGTGGTAGAGAGGCCATAAGAATCTGTGACTCGCAATGTAATTCTGTAAAAATACAAATGCCCGTCACACGGAACTACTTCAAGATTCACTTGCGAAGTCTGTCTTGTTACATCTAATGCAGGGTGTGAATGTTCGTCATGGTGTAGTCGTACTGTCCAACGATAAGTGAGTTGACTACTGACTTCTTCACTATCAGTAGTTTCGGCTGATAAGTAAATAATATCAGCCCCATTATTATTGAAAATGTTAATATTGTCAATACTTGTAGAGGTAATTACGGGTGGTGTATTATTAAGCGAAATAATGGTCGAAGTAGTATCACTTAAACCTCCTTCATCAGTAACTGTTAGCTTTACCAAAAAGGCCTGCGGAGCTGATGAACTATTATCAAATGTGTGCGAAGGGTTTATACCGCTTCCAGTCTGCCCATCACCGAAATCCCAAGAATAAGTGAGAGAACTTGTATTTTCGTAATCGCTTGATGTTGACGCATCAAAAGTAATATTTAGGGGCGAATTTCCATTTTTAGTACTCGTCACAAATCGTGCAGTAGGAGCTATATTTGTCCCGACAGCATAAGAAATTTTACGAACTTCAACGGGATCACCTTCATTGAAACCCAATTTTATGTAGTAAATCGACTCGTCAACGGGGTTATAAGCCAACGTGACTACTCCTACAGCCGAGTTTTGCAAATCTCGAAAAGAAGTCGGATTTTGAGAAGTATCAAATGAAAAACTCTTAATCCAACCAGGGGCGAAATCGGCAAGTATATACGAATTCCTGTATTCTTCAGGAAAGGTTGTTCCAGTGTACCAAACTCCACCAATTGCACATGTTCCAGTGAAATTATTCCCAGGAAACTCCTCCGACCCTACTGTATGAGCTACTTCATGGATGATAACTCTGGCAGAGAGATCTTCTTGCCACCCATCGTGTATCCATTCAACCGTTGGTTTTTGATAGCTTGAAGGTATATAGGCTGGGTTAGTCCAAACAGTAGTTTTATCATTACCTTCATAGATGGGCCAACCAAAATTTCGACCACTTGTTGTGATAATGTTTAGTTCTTCTCTATGGCTCCAACCTACATCGCCTACATAAACTGCACCAGGAAAGCCTGAATTTGGTCTAACAGAAAGTCTAAATGGATTTCGGAAACCCAATGCCCATATCCGTGAGCGAGCCGAACGAGGATCACTTGAATCAAAATATGGATTATCGGCAAAGCCATCGCCGTTGAGAGCATTGATTCTTATTACTTTTCCATTAAGCGAATTTATCATCTGACAACGATAAACCCTATCTTCTACACCTTCGGCTTCTGAAATAATTCCATCGGTCAACGCTTCACCATTATAATCTATTCCGAGCCCACCATCGCCAGTTCCGATCAATAACGAACCATCATTACCAAAAGCCATACCTCCACCCGCATGATTAGTTCCTGTAATAGGCACACCTGTCGATTTTGTTTCTCCTAAAAGCACCAATCTTGAACCATAATCAACCGCAGTTGGCATTTGGGGAGTAGGTGTAGTATATCTCGTTACACGGGCAATAGTTGCTCCTTCAAGGGTCATCCCTGGGTTATAACTTTCAGTGCCATAGTTCAATAAATGATGTCTATCAACAATATAGTATAGATAGACATGTCCATTATTGAGAAAATTAGGGTCTAATACAAAACCTAAAATGCCATAATCACCGTAATTTGCTACTTCCTCTGATATATCAAGAAATAAGGTTTTTACATTATTTTCAACGACATATACTTTTCCATCCTTTTCCCAGACATACATTTTCCCATTTGTATCAAATGTAAGCCCTGTCGGGTTTTGCCAATTATCCGAATGCACTTGGTCAACAAAACCATTTGGTAATTGAGCTTTAGTAATAAAAGTTATAAATGTGAATAAAATAGTAATCAAACGTTTGGTTGTACTCATAAATACTAAATTCTTGTAAGCTTCGATTAGATAGCTATATGACGAAGGTTTAAAAAGATAAGTTGCTTTTAGCTCATTTTCCTTTAAATAAGGGCTTACGTTTTTGCAAAAAAGCCATTACTCCTTCAGCAAAATCATGTGTTTTGCCCAAACTATCTTGATTCTCTGCTTCTTGTTCCAGTATTTCCTCGACAGTGCTACTAAATGATTGACTCAAAACCTTTTTCATCAATCCGATTGACTTTGTGGGGGCAGTTTTATAATAATCGATAAATTCGTTTACTGCTTCGTCAAGTACCTCATAAGATACTATTTTTGTTACTAAACCTAAACTCAGTGCCTCTTCCATGTAAACTTTTCGCCCAGTGCTACATAATTCAAATGCTTTTTGCATCCCCACAATTCTCGGCAAAAAATACATCGAACCAGCATCGGGCATTAGGCCAATTCCTACAAAAAGTTCGCTCATATATGCATCTTTATTGGCAATAATCAAATCACAAGCCAAAGCCAACGACATCCCTGCTCCTGCCGCAATACCATTCATTCGGCAAATAACTGGTTTTTCGGCATTTCTGATTGCCCGAACCATTGGGTTATAATTTTTGCGAAGCGAATCGCCCAGTGAGGTGAGGCCACCATCCATTCCAGCTTTCAAATCTGCACCCGAACAGAAGGCTTTATCACCTACTCCCGTAATGACGATTACACGTACCGAAGTGTCGGCGGAAGAAACTTCAACTGCTTGCGTTATTTCGTTGATGAGAGCCGTACTAAGGGCATTATACACTTGTGGACGGTTGAGTGTGATGGTAGAAACACCATCAGAGATTTCTAAGATTATGTTTTCGTACATAGTTGACTATCAATTATTTGGTTTTGTTGTAAATTGTAATTTTTGAAGTAATGCATGAAATGGCATTAAATAACTTTGCAAAGTTGGGAATGAAAGTGGCTTCACAAAACATTTTTATTTAAAATTTCTTTGAATTGCTCACGAAACTCTATATTTGCAAACTTTTTTTTACAAATAATCAATAATTGAAGTGAGTCAAATTGACAATGAGCATAGTAATAGCCACCACCATCTCGATAAAGTATCTGCTGCTGGACTACTAATTGCTCTCGGAATAGTTTTTGGGGATATTGGAACATCTCCACTCTATGTTTTAAAAGCAATTGCTGGAAATGAAATTATTAGTGAAGAAATCATTTTTGGGGCACTGTCATGTGTGTTTTGGACGCTAACTCTCCAAACTACTGCTAAATACGTAATCTTGATTTTAAGAGCAGATAATAGAGGCGAAGGGGGGATTTTTGCATTATATACTCTCGTTAGAAGACACGCCCGTTGGCTCACGATTCCTGCTATTATTGGAGGGAGTACAATGATTGCCGACAGTATTATTACTCCTCCTATTTCGGTTTCATCGGCAGTTGAAGGCCTTCTTATTTTATACCCAAATATTCAAGTAGTACCGATTGTTATTGCCATCATTTCTGGTTTATTTTTCGTACAAATCTTAGGCACAAATGCAGTAGGAAAAGCCTTTGGACCTATTATGACCGTTTGGTTTGTGATGCTCGGTACTTTCGGAGCAATACAGGTTTTTCAAGATTTTTCGGTCTTCAAGGCTCTCAATCCTTACTATGCCTACCGACTATTGACGCACCATCCGGGCGGATTCTTTTTATTAGGGTCGGTTTTTTTGTGTACTACTGGTGCTGAGGCTCTCTACTCTGATATGGGTCACGTTGGGCGTGGCAATATTCGTATCAGTTGGATTTTGGTTAAGGTTTGTTTGTTGCTCAATTATTTTGGGCAGGGGGTTTATGTAATGAATCTTAGTGGACAGAAACTTGGTAGTCGTAGCCCGTTTTATGATATTATGCCCGAATGGTTTCTACCTATCGGCATTGTCATTGCAGCAATGGCAACTATTATTGCCAGCCAAGCCATGCTTACTGGCGTTTTTACTCTTGTTTCTGAGGCTATTCGTTTGAATTTTTGGCCGAAAATTAAAATCAATTTTCCTTCTGACCAAAAAGGGCAAATTTATATTCCGAGTGTAAATATCATGCTCTATATCGGCTGTATTGGTGTTATCACTTATTTCAGTCGAGTAGCTGATGAAATGACGATTAAAGAAGGACATAAGGTATTAGTTTCGACCGCAATGGAGGCCGCTTACGGCTTGGCTATTGTCCTGACGATGCTCATGAACACTTTTTTGTTTAGCTATTACCTCTATGCAAAAAAATCAAGATTTGCATGGGTAGTTATTTATTTCTGTATTTTCTTTTTCATAGAATGTTGCTTCTTGATTGCTAACCTCCAAAAATTTATGCATGGTGGTTGGGTTTCGATGCTCATTGCACTCGCAATGATTGGCGTCATGTATATTTGGTTGAGTGCCTCAAAAATCAAAGCAAGGTTAACCGAATATGAGAAACTAAGCAAATATACAGACTCATTGAAAGAATTAAGTTCCGACATTACTGTACCAAAATACGCCACTCACTTAGTATTTTTGAGTAATGCAGGGCGTGCTTCAGAAATTGAAAATAAAATTATCTACTCCATTTTTCAGAAACGCCCCAAACGTGCCGATGTATATTGGTTTGTACATATTGATACCGTTGATGACCCTTATACAATGGAGTATAAAGTCATGACCGTAGCCGATGATGATGTTTATAAAGTAAATTTCCGTTTGGGTTTCCGAGTGCCAAACAAGATAAATCTTTATTTCAGAAGAGTTTTGGAAGATATGGTGAAAAATGGTGAAGTTGATATTCGTAGTCGTTATGAATCTTTGAACCGCCATAATGTAATCGGAGATTTTAGATTTGTAGTTCTCGAAAAATTCTTGTCTTATGATAACCAGCTTTCCTTCTACGAAAATCTTATCATGAAAGCCTACTTCTTTATCAAGGGTTTTACACCTTCTGAAGATAAATGGTTTGGGCTTGATAGTAGTGCCGTAAAAGTTGAAAAAGTGCCATTAGTAATTCGTCCAACCGAAAACATCAACCTAAAACGTATTCCGTGGACTGTGAACGGAAATTCTAATGGTGGGCATTGATTGAAGATTAATTAAATTAAAAAAGTAAAAAAATATTCCTTCAGGAAAATCAATAGTTTATGAAAATACTTATCACAGGCGGAGCAGGATTTGTGGGTTCGGCCTTAGCTCTTTCGTTGAAAGCAAATTATCCATCTTACGAAATTTATTGTCTCGATAATCTTCGTCGTAAAGGCTCAGAATTAAACGTATCTCGCCTCGGAAAAGCAGGAATCACATTCGTACACGGAGATATTCGTAGCAAAGAAGATTTTGATGCTCTTCCGATTGTTGACACTGTAATTGAGGCTTCGGCCGAGCCTTCGGTTTTGGCAGGAATCAATGGTGGAACACCCGATTATTTGATTAACACCAATCTTTTCGGAACGGTCAATTGCTTAAACTATGCCGTAAAATGCAACGCAAAGTTTATTTTTCTTTCTACGAGTCGAGTTTACCCAATTAAAACCATCGAAACCTTAGATTTTGAAGAGAAAGAAACTCGTTTTGTGTTAACTGATAATCAACCGGTTAAGGGAGTTTCCTCGAAAGGAATTGCCGAAGATTTTCCACTCGATGGCGTTCGTTCGCTTTATGGCACAACCAAACTGGCTTCTGAATTAATCATTCAAGAATACAACGAATTTTATAAACTTCCGACGGTCATCAATCGTTGTGGTGTGCTTACTGGCCCGTGGCAAATGGGGAAAGTTGACCAAGGAGTAATGGTACTTTGGATTGCCAAACACTTCTTTGAGCAAAAACTCTCTTACATCGGTTATGGTGGCGAAGGCAAACAAACCCGTGATATTCTGCACGTGGCTGACCTCTGCCGTTTAGTTGACTGGCAAATACATAATTTTGAAAAAGTAAACGGGGAAATTCTGAACGCTGGTGGTGGCGTTGATGTAAGCGTTTCATTGCAAGAATTGACCGAAATTTGTCAAAGAGTAACTGGCAAAACAATTCCGATTAACAAAATAAAAGAAAACCGCCCTGCTGATATTCGTTTGTACGTAACCGATAACTCGAAAGTAACGGCCCTAACGGGTTGGAAACCAGAAATCGGTGTAGAAGAAATCGTAAAAGATATTACGCAATGGTTAGCCGATAATCGTGCCGATTTAGAGCCGATTTTGAAGTAACTTTTTGTTGCATCTTCGGTACTTGAGCCTATCGGACAGCCGAAGCTGTCGAAAGCACCAGAGAATAAAAAATAGATGTGGCACACCTGTTTATCGCTGATAACGAGGTGTGCCACATCTATTTTAGACGCTGCCCTCGACTACGCTCGGGCAACGACAACTACATTTAATCTACTTCAACTTTTCTTCAAATAACTTCAAAATACGCTTGTATTCATCCATCCAAGAAGTTGGTTCTACAAAGCCGTGATCTTCCATTGGGTAGCTGGCCATTTCCCAGTTTTCTTTTTTGAGTTCAATGAGGCGTTGCACCAAACGATACGAATCTTGGATATGCACATTGACATCAACCATGCCGTGGCAAATCAATAAATGTCCTTTCAAACCTGCTGCGTGGTAAATTGGCGAACTTTTGCGATAAGCCAAACTATCGGTTTGGGGTTCGTTCAAGATATTTGCCGTGTAGCCATGATTGTAAGCTGCCCAGTCAGTCACGGGGCGAAGTGCCGCACCTGCCGCAAAAACATCAGGCGTTGTAAACATGGCCATCAAAGTAATAAAACCACCATAAGAGCCACCATAAACACCTATTTTCTTAGGGTCAATGCCATATTTTGAAACCAAAAGTTTTGCTCCATCAACGTTATCTTCCAAATCTTTTCCACCCATAAAACGATAGATTCCTGTGCGGTGGTCACGACCGTAGCCTGCACTTGCACGATAGTCAATATCCAATACGGTATAGCCTTTATCAACCAATAAATTATGGAACATATACTCTCTCGAATACTGACTCCACCATTTATGAGCATTTTGTAAATAGCCCGCACCGTGTACGAAAATCACCGCTTTTTTATTCTTCAATTTGGCCGTTGGTTCATAAATTCGAGCGAAAACTTCTACCCCATCACGAGCTGTAAACGAAATTACTTTAGCGTCTTTCCAAGCGTACGCCTTAAATTCATCAGTCAATGAATTTGTCAATTGCTCGGCTTTGGCATTTGGCTTGTTTTCTTGCAAAAACAATTCCCACGGCTTATTGATATACGAATAACGAATCGCCAACGTTGATTCATCGGGCGAAAGCGTTACATCATTTGCTCCAACCATACTTGTCAATTTTACTCTTTCGCCACCTTCAACAGACATTTTATAGAAATGCTGTTCGCCTGGGTGAACTTCGTTGGTAGTCAGATAAAACGATTTTTTATCTCTTGAAAGTTGTGCTTGCTGCACCTCAAATTTACCTTTCGTAAGTTGTTTTTTCTCGCCTGTTACTAAGTTTATGGTGTAAAGATGCGAGTATCCATCAGCTTCTGACTGAAAATATAGCGTTTGAGCATCGACCCAACCTAAACCTCCGCCGCCGAAATTAAAGCCAATTCCTGGACCAGCAACCCATGCTTCGTCATGTTGGCGGTCGAGTAATTTTAGCTTGCCAGTAGCAGGGTCGAGTTGCATAATCCAACGGTCTTTATTATCAACCGAACGAATATTTACAACCGCATACGAGCCATTAGGCGACCAAATCGGGCCTAAAACTATCACTTTGCGGGCCGTTGGTTTCTTCTTGGTTGTATCTTTTTTGGCATAATCCTTCAAGAATTCTGGTTGATCCATAATTCCTGGAATGTCTTTCGTAATTACCTGATAAACAGTATCTTTCTTTATATCATAAACAAAGTTTTCGTAAGTAGCCAAAGGCGAACCAACTTTCGTACGAGCCATAATATCTTCTGTAAAACCCGACTCGGTTACGTAACTTGGCACAATCGTAGTTTTAGCATTTTTGGGCTGTACCGAAAGTCGGTAAGTAATGTATCGTAAATCGGGGCTGATTTGTGGTTGTTCTAAAGTTTTATCTTCTGTATAAATCTCTTTCGGGCGTTTAGCTTGGTCAAGTTTAGCCAATTTTTCGGCTTCTTCTTTCTTTTCTTTACGTTCTTTCAGAACCTCAAACATGGCCAATTGGTCGGCTTTTAACCATTTTTCTTCATCACTGGCAGGTTTTGCTTCTGCTCTTTTGCTACCTGTCAAGAAATTAGATAACTGCGTAACCGAACCATCTTCTAAGCTCATGCTAAATAGATTATTGCTTCTTCCGAAAATAATCTTGGTTTCGTCTCCACTAAAATACGGATTCGATTCACGCTCAATGGTGTTGGTTAATTGCTTGATTTTTAAGGTTTTTGTATAAAGTAAATAGAGTTCACCTTGCTTTTCATAAACTTTCATCGAGCGGCTTGGACTGTAAGTACCCGACTGAGTAGGTAAAGCCCGACGTTCTTTGGGAGTAACTTTCACGGGTGTTCGGTCAGGTAAAACAAATTTATAGAGCGAATCACCTTTGTTTTTATCGGGATTCCACGAAAAGTAAAGCGTTTTGCCATCTTCTGACCAAAAAATATTACTTGGTGAGGTGCCAATCCACTTTGATTGGTCTTGCATGATTTTTTCGACCGTAAGGGCTTGGCCAAAAGCGATTTGAACAATAAATTGAATAACAATCAGTAGAGATAATTTTCTCATTTTTGATGAATTAGGGTTGATGAATGCCTTAGAAAGCAGTAAATATAATCAACCAATTCCAAAAATTCTTTGATTAATGAGGTGTTTTTCTACACTTACAAAGAAATCGGGTAAAAGAGCATAACAAGGCAAGAGTGGCGTAAGAAAAACGGGCGGGCGTCCGTCTTTAAAAATTAATTTTATATATCCTTGGGTGAATTTATTCGTAGAAATGTGATGTTCCAAAACTTGAATATCATCAAAAGAAAACGACGTAGAATACTCACCAACAATAGTAATTTCCTTACTGATTGGATCGAAAACATAATCTTTCTGGCGATTTTGCTGCCAATATTGATACTTGATTCGGAAATATAAAAAAGGTACAAGCAAAGAAGCAATAGCTATGAAAATGGCCAAAAGTTGAGCAATTGAGTCATTTTTAACACTGAAACTAATCGAAAAAATGGCAATCGCCATGAAAACCAACGACAACATAAGAATGTCAGTCAATGAAAAAAACTTAGCACGATAAGTTCGAGGAGTTTTCAGCATAGAACCTTCACCATTCCAATCAAGCGAACGTCGATGTAGTGAAAAAATACCTGTAAAGAGATACAGAAACAAAATTCCAAACAATACAAGAACGGCAAGCATTTTCCTAAAAATTCAAAGGGTCGAGTTCTTTAAAGTGGCCATTCATGGCGATTCTCTCTTTGGTTCGTTCGACTTCAGTCACCACAGGAATAATTCTTTCGAGGTGGTCAATCAGAATTTCTTGTCTGACTTTTTCGCTGGAAGTTGTCAAAATTTCGTATTCTTCTTGCATCGAAATGCCAATTTTATGAGCAATTCGATAGCTAAAAGGCATATATTCTGGCTTTTCGTAGTCAACTTTTACTTTCAAAAGTCGATACAGTTTTTCTACCAAACTTAGCAAATAGGGATTTACTAATTCGCTCAAATCTTCGTTTTCTACAAAAACCACATCGCCTCCTGCGTATAGTTTATCTTTTGCTGGATTCTGAAAATCAACAATTCTGAAAATACGTAAGCCCTTGGTTTTAATATCCATTCGGCCATCTCCGTAGCGTTTTGATAGTTGTTTTACTTCTACTTCTGTGCCGTAGCCAAGGAGTTTACTATTCACAAACGAAGGTATTCCGAAAGTTTTTTTTTCGTCGAGACACTCGTTAATTAACTGACGATAGCGAGGTTCGAATATATGTAGATTGAGGTCTTCATGCGGAAAGACCACTAAATTTAGCGGGAAAAGAGGTATAAAAGACATAAAATTCAGAGTTCTTAGTTTTTGACAGGCTTTCCTGTTAGATGCTGAGTTATCTGGTTTAAAACTTATAACTCAGGTTTAAAACTTCAAACTTCAAATAATAGATTATTGTTTTGGCGGTAGAGGTTTTTCAACACTTACACCAACCGACATCACGTATGGGAGCGGGTCTTGACGCATATATTGCTTCAATTTTATAGTATATTTCCCTTTCTTGGGAAACATATAATTACGAGTTGAAAGCACTTTATGGTCCCAAATATCGCCGAGTCCTTCACCTAATGGCTTTCCAGTTTTCGGGTCAAATAGCGTCACTTCTTCGAGGCGATTGCTAATTTGTTTGCCATCTGGCCCGTAAATGTAGCGAGTTACATAAAGGTTATTGTAAGGATACTGCGAAGCATTACGAATCAAGAGATAGATATTGTAAGGCACGGTTTCATCATTGACTTCGAATGTAAACGAAGGAATATTTTTTACGTACCAATTGGTATCTTTCAAATCTTCGTAAGATTTAAAAATTGCATTACTATCGCACGATAAAACCCATACCGAAAGCACAAGCATGGAACCAATAGTCAATGATTTTTTTAAGAATTTCACCAATTTTTGTTTATTATTCATCTATCTAATCTTATTTTTCGGCTGTACATATTTTGAAACGGACGTGATACCCATTTTATGTTTATCACGTCCGTTTTTATTTAATTATTGCTGTTCAGTGTTTGGCTTATTGGGCGGAGTTGGATTTGGTTTTTCGCCGCCTTGCTTATTCTGAGGGTTATTGTTTGGCCCACTACCTTTTTTGTGCTGAGGATGCTGCGGTTTCCCTTGGTTTCCTCCTTGGTTGTTCGGGCGATTCTGATTCTGTTGCGGGTTTGGTTTTCCGCCTTGCTGCGAAGGCTGAGGAGTATTTGGTTGTTTTGCTCCTTGTCCTTGCGGAGATACGCCCTGCGGTTGCCCTTGCTTGTTAGGGTTTTGTCCGCCCTGTTGCTGTGGCCTTGGCTGTTGACTCGCCTGTTTTTGCTGGTTATTTGGTTGCCCTCCCTGCTGATTCGGATTTCCGCCTTGTTTATTCGGGTTTGGTTGGTTTTTCCCTTGATTTTGCTGAGAACCACCTTGCGGAGAGCCGCCCTGTTGTGGTTTTTGTCCACCCTGCGGAGAACTTCCCTGTTGCTGGCCACCCTGTGGAGGATTATTTGCTTGAACCGCATTATTACGATTCTGGTTATTTGCCCCTTGCTGATTATTTTTTTGAGGATTATTCCCTTGCTTTTGTGGAGAGCCGCCCTGTTGATTACCTTGTGGTTTTCCACCTTGCGGAGAGCCGCCCTGCGGTTGTCCGCCTTTATTCTGTGGTTGGTTATTATTTTTCGGAGCAATGACTTCTTGCTTAGCCACATCTGGATTATTATTTCCACGATTTTGTTGCGGCTGATTTGGGCGATTTTGCTGATTTTTATTGCCCGAATTTTGCTGCGGCTTTTTGCCTTTATCGGTGTATTTTTTATCCAGACGGTCTAAATCTGAGTTTCTTGGAGCGTTTTTATCAACTACAATCGAATCAATTAGATTTAAATCTTCTAATGAGTTTGGCAAAATACCTTTTTCATTCATCTTCATGATTTCTACCACTTGATGAATCGGTAATGAATGCCAGTTAATGTCGTTGTTGTAGCTAAACCACATGATACGACGGAAAATGTCAGTTTTCTGCAAAACAGCAATTCCTTTTTCAGTTTTCAGAGGTTTTTCTACCGTCGGAATATCGCTTAGAGCATCGAGATAGGTCTCTAATTCGTAGTTTAAACAACATTTCAAACGCCCGCACTGACCCGAAAGTTTGGCAGGATTAAGCGAAAGGTTTTGATAACGAGCCGCCGAGGTTGGAATCGCACGGAAATCAGTGAGCCATGTCGAACAACATAGTTCACGACCACACGAGCCAATTCCACCCACACGAGCTGCCTCTTGACGCAAACTGATTTGCTTCATTTCAACTCTGATTTTAAACTCAGAAGCCAAAAGTTTAATCATTTCACGAAAATCAACACGGTCGTCGGCTGAGTAATAGAAGGTAGCTTTGGTATTATCAGACTGAAATTCTACGTCCGACATCTTCATTTGGAGCTTTAATTCCTTCGAAATCTCACGCACACGATACATCGTTGGCATATCACGAGCGATGGCCTGCTGGTGCTTTTCGAGGTCTCGCTCGGTGCTTACTCGTAGAATTTTTCGGAGTTCGTCATTGTCTTTGAGTCCTTTCTTAATCATTTGCAGACGAACCAATTCGCCTTGCAAAGAAACGCTACCGATGTGGTAGCCCGAAGCCATTTCGCAAACCACGAAATCGCCAGTGTAAAGGTCAAGATTATTGGCATTACGAAAATATTCTTTTCGTCCGCCTTTAAATTTTACTTCAACTACATCATAACGCATCGAGCGTGGTACGTCCATATTAGACAACCAGTCGTAAGCGTTCATTTTATTGCATCCACCCGTTGAGCAGCCTCCAGAAGAGCATCCTGCTACGGTTTTATGATTCGATTTTTCGGTTTGGCCTATTGCTTTAA
>OFDC01000109.1_pt1 | contig 90875 bp, 83 predicted proteins | sample 1520941 | NCBI WGS metagenome assembly OFDC01 (sample SAMEA94258168, study PRJEB24077) | hot springs metagenome | biome: Aquatic biome; feature: Water | place: India | collected 2012-12-06 | depth 5 m
ATAGTGTGTTTCCTGCGAAAAATATCCACTAAAATAAAATCTTAAACAAGTTCAAAAATAAAAAATGCGAGTCGGAAACGGCTCGCATTTTTTATTATCATTTCATTTCCAAATTAATATCCCGGATTTTGAACCAAAGCTTTGTTGGTATCAATTTCACGTTGTGGAATTGGAATAACTAATTTATTATCGCTAAATGCTAAAGTTCCAACATTTCTTTTCAAACGCTTCGCATCGTGTACTTGTTGCCCTTCAAAAGCTAATTCAAGTTTACGTTCTGTCAAAATAGCGTTTAAATCTACTGTTGTTAAAGTTCTGGCACCTGCTCTTGCTCTAATTAGATTAATATCAGCTAAAGGAGTTGCTCCAACTGAAGTTCCTAAACGTTGGTTAGCTTCTGCACGTATCAAATACATTTCCGCTAAACGTACTACTGGAACATCACCATATTGGTCTAAGAATTTTGCTGTAAAGTTATTGTTCGATGCTCTTACGAAAAATGTTCCGCGAGTATCACCAGCACTGTACAGAGCCAAGTGTTTCGCTTGTATACGAATATCACCACGACCTTGGTATGTTGATGGTGCATAGAATGTATTTAAATCATTTCCACCATCTTGGTCTGTAACAATCACTTTAAAAATCATTTCACCGTCATTAGTCGCATCATCAAATGCTTCAGGGAAAGATGGAGCAAGAGCGAATTGACCACTTGAGATAACACGATTTGCGGCATCACGTGCAGCAGCGTAATTTCCTTGTTGTAGATAAACTCTCGCCAAGATTGCTTGAACTGCATTTTTAGATGCAAAACCAGCATCACTAATATTTCCTAATAAAGATTCTGCTTTGGTCAAATCTTCTAATACTTGAGCGTAAACTGCGGCTACAGTGGCTCTTGGACGATTATCTGTTTCACCAACAACACGAGTTGGAGTAGTTACTAACGGAACCCCTAAATTCGTATTATTATCACCATCGCCCCAAGCTTTTGCCCAAAGTCTAACTAAATCAAAATATACCAAGCCACGGATAAAACGAGCCTCACCTTCAACCTTTGCTTTTTTGCTTGCTTCTAATTTATCTAAAGTAGCCAAAACATTATTTGCACGGTTGATGGTATTGTATGCTTGTAACCAAGTAGATTGAGTCTGGCCATTTGTTGTTGTCATAGTCTTTCTCCACAACTCATCTAATGTAGAAAAAGTACCCGCAAAACGAACTTCAGCATCATCACCTAGTAAATCACCAGAATATTGAACTGCACCACCATAAAGGTTGATGCTTGACAGACCATCATACGCACCAATGAGCGTAACCTCAACGTCTTGTGAGGTAGCAAGAGCCGTTGACTCCTCAATTGATTGAGTAGGCTTTACATCTAAACGGCTATCACAAGCAGTCATGAAAGTGACAGTTGCTCCAACCAAAAGCCAATTTTTAATATTTTTATTCATTTTAATCAAAATTTCTTTAAGTAAATAAATCAGTCGCTTATTAGAAACTAATGTTCAAACCACCCATAAAGGTTTTTGCTTGAGGTGTCGTGTAGAAGTCATAACCCAAGGCAATATTGCTTACTACATCATCAGCATTAACTTCTGGATCCCAACCAGAGTACTTCGTGAACGTTAATAGGTTTTGACCAGTTATATAAAGTCTAACATTGCTTAATTTCACCTTGCTTACTAATGATTTTGGTAAATTATAGCCAAGTGTTACGTTACGTAAACGAACAAAAGAACCATCTTCAATAAAGCGGCTTGATGCTTGTGCACCGTTGTTAAAGAATAAACGTGCTTGTGGAACATTCGTATTGGTATTTGTAGGAGTCCATGCGGCTAACTGATTAACAGTTTGGTTATCTTCGAAACGTCCGTTAGCTGATGAGAAACGACCTACGCCATAGAAATTAAGCTTATTTCCGAAAACACCATTAAAGAACACACTCAATTCAAAACCTTTGTAGCTAAATGTATTGGTTACACCTGCAATCCATTTTGGAAGTGGACTACCAATCACTACACGTTGAGCTTGGCTATACGTTTTAGTTGTTGTACGGTCAAGTGAGCCATCTGGATTTTTAGTATTTTTATAGAAAAGAGCGTCTCCATTTGATGGGTCAACACCTGCATATTCTACCGTGAAGAATGTTCCTAATGGCTGTCCTTCTACTGCACGGCTCATATTGGCTAAACCACCTTCAATAACTTGTCCTTGTAAATCAGTAATTTTATTTCGGTTAGTTGATGCATTTAAGCTAGTTTTCCATTTGAATTTACCTACAAGGTTATCAGTGTTGAGTACAAATTCCCAACCTTTATTCGTTAAAGCACCAACGTTTTTAACTTGAGTAGCAAAACCAGTTGTTCCCGGTACGTTTACGTTAAGCAATAAACCAGTAGTATTCTTTTGGTAGTAATCAATTTCACCATTGATACGGTTCTTCAATAAACCAAAGTCAATACCAACGTCAACTTGTTGAGTAGATTCCCAGCCTAATGATGGGTTTGCTAATTGAGATGGACGTTGACCTGGTAAGGTAGCATAACCAGCATCACCTGTAAACAAACCTAGTTGTGGGAAGTTACCGATTTCAGCATTACCAGTTTTACCCCAGCTAGCACGTAATTTCAAGAAACTGATAGCGTCGATGCTTTTCAAGAAACTTTCTTCTGAAATAACCCAACCAGCCGAAACTGCTGGGAAGAAACCATAACGGTTATCAGCACCAAAACGAGATGAACCATCAATACGAGCACTTAAGCCTAACAAATATCTATCATTGAATTTATAATTCAAACGAGTGAAATATGATGAAAAGCGATAATCTGATTGAGATGAACTTGCATCTGTCTTACGAGCAGCACTCGCAATCATACGATACGCATCTGATGGAAAATCTCTACCTTCAGCAGCATTTGTTTTAGTTTGTGAATTTTGATAAGATAAACCAGCAGTAGCATTGATACCATGTTTGCCAATTACATTATCATACACAAAGTAATTATTGGTGTTGTAGTTTTCTACACGCACAAAACGGTTATAACCATAACCAAGTGGAGCACCGAAGTTACGTTGAGTCTTACTATTATAATATTGTTCTTCTTGTTGATTCAATAAATCAAGGGCAAATTCTGTACGGAAACGTAGTCCTTTCAAAATTGTATATTCGCCATAAACACTATTGATATTACGATGAACCGTTGTATTATAGTAAGCATTTCCGATATTAATCATACCGTTATAATATACAGGAATCGAAATATCACCAGGAGGTGTACCAACTGGCAATCCAGTTTCAGGGTCATTTTGTGGTGTCATTGGAGGCAAAGCAACCAACTGTAATGGGTTATCAAACTGACGGTCACCCGACACACGATTGTTCAAAGAACGAGTTAAACCCATGTTCATTCCGATACTTAAACGGTCTGAAACTTTGTGGTTTAGATTCATACGACCAGACATGCGGTTAAACGCATTACCCAATAAAATACCTGTTTGGTCAAGCAACTGCCCAGAGATAAAGAAAGTTGTTTTATCTGAACCTCCACTCATGTTCAAATCATATTGAGCAGAAGGTGCATTTTGAAATGCTAAACTACCCCAATCGGTATCTGCTTGATTAGAAGTGCCTAGTGTACCCAAACTTTGAGTTTGGAAGAAACTTTCCATATAAGAAGTATATGAATCTGGGTCTTTAGGGTCGTAGCCATCAATCTGGTCGGAATTAGCAGCAGCTGTTCTGTAGAAATCCATGTACTGCTTTGTATTCAAGAATTTCAAGATATTAGTTGGTTTGCTTTTACCATATTGCATTCCAAATGTAATATTTGTCTTACCTGATTTACCTCTTTTTGTTGTAATCAAAACTACACCATTAGCGGCACGAGCACCGTAAATAGCTCCAGCAGATGCGTCTTTCAGAATTTCGATTGATTCAATATCTTGTGGATTGATATCTACTAAAGGGTTCGTATCTCCACCATTGACACCTAAATCGCCTTGTGTAAGTGGAATACCATCTAACACATATAAAGGCTCATTTGATGCAGAAACCGAAGATTGGCCACGTACACGCACTTGAATACCTTGTGCTAATTTACCAGTTCCTTGGTTAATTTGAACACCTGCTGCTTTACCTTGAATACTTTGTTCGAAAGTAGTTACTGGCATATCTTGAATTTCAGCAGATTTGATTTTGGCAATGTTACCAGTTAATTCTCGCTTAATTTGTGAGCCATAACCAGTTACTACCACTTCATTCAGAGATTTAATATCTGATGAAAGTGTAAAATCAACTACGCTTCGATTGCCTACTGCTTGTTCAGTGTCAGCATAACCAATGAAGCTTGCTTGCAATGTTGCATTGGCCGGCACAGAGAGTTTATACATACCTTTCTCATCTGTACTGGTCCCTTTTGTTGTACCCTTAATAGTGATTGATACTCCAGGAAGCGGACTACCATCTTCGCTCGCTGTAACTTTTCCTGTTACAACGTTCTGTGCATTTCCCAAGAAGGAAACAAATAGAAACATGCACATCAACGAAACTCGTAGAATTTTGTTCATTCGTAACTTTTAGTTTGTTATACAATAATTAATAAAGCGTGCTAAAATTAATGAATACTTAATACAAAAAGTATCAATTAATTAAAAAAAACACTAACAAAAGTGTTTATTTAATAAAATAACTTAATAAAATAACTTAATAAAATACAAATTGTTAGATTTGATTTTTAAAAAAAAGATATTTTTTGTTGAATATAAGCTAGTTAGTCATTTTTTACAGATACGAGAAAAAAAACAGAATCGTTTACACGCAAAAAAAATCCCTTAAAAGATTTATTAAAATCTTTTAAGGGATTGACCAAGAAAAAATATAATCTATCGGTTAATTTGAGCCACTACTTCTGCTTTTTCTATATAACCTTCATGGCTCCAAGTAAGTTTTTGCCCTTTATATAGCTGTAATACAGGCAATGCCTCAATCTTTAACGCTTTACAAAGCTCAAGGTTATCATCTGCATTGATTCGAACAACCTTAACTTTCGAAGACATTTCTTTCGTAATCTCATCAAGATATGGCTTCATTTTTTGACAAGGAGCACACCAATCTGCATAAAAATCTACTAATACTAATTTATCAGCATTTAATAGTGCCTCAAATTGACTTTTATTTAATCCTTCAGATTTATTAGTTGTGCTACTGGAAGTGGTTTCTGGCAAATTTTCGCCTCTCCACTTCATAATTCCTCCCTCTAATTCATACACGTCTTTAAAACCGCTTTCTCTCATAGCCAAAGCTGCGGCTGCACTCCTACCCCCACTCAAACAATAAACCAATACGGGCTTAGATTTATCTAAATTTGCTATTTGTTGTACAAAACTATCTCCACGCCAATCTATATTTACAGCCTTATCTAAGTGACCTTTTGAAAACTCTTCTGGGGTTCGAACATCAATTAATGATGCGTTGGGTAAAACTTTTACTTTTTCTGCAAATTCAATCGGAGTAAGATTAGTTTTAGTGCTTTGCGACTTACAACTTAAAATTAATACACTTAAAATTAAACTTACAATTAGCTTTTGTTTCATTATCAATTATTTATTTGTGGTGAATTTTTATCTATTCAATCCATTAAATTTTATTTAATAATGAATTGTTGGAATCATCGAAACTTTAGATTTAATCGAGTTTGAAATCAAACAAGCTGCTTCTGTTTTTTGCAAAATTCGTTCGGCACGTTCTTTATCTGCTTCATTTTTAATAACTAAAGTAGGTTCTAAAATTACCTCCGTCATTAAAAACTTACCTTCTACTTGTTCTAATTTACCTTTAGCTTTACAATCGAAAAGTTTAAAATCAAGTTTTGAATTTTCGGCAACAGCCAAAAAAGTAGTCATAAAACAACTATTTACTGCCGCTGTTAATAAATGCTCTGGCGACCAAATACCTTCAATTCCTTTGGTAAATTGTGGAGGAGTAGCTACTTCTAGTGTTTTTTCTAATTCAGGTGAAGATATTTCACCTTTACGGTCTGAAATCCAAGTCAGATTCACGTTATAATAATGTGGTTCCATTCTTTATCTATCTTTTATTTCTTCAAACTCAATATCTTTCACAGGTTCGTGCTTCTTTCCTATTGGCACCGTACATGAACCAGCCCCACAACAACCTGTATTAGTCAATGCTTGAAATAAAAACAAAGCTGCAATAATTCCAGAAAAAGTATCATGCATTTGAATGGCCACGGTTGCTGCATAAATACCCATGAAGAGTCTTATCCAACGCATTAAATGCCAATTTGTTAAAAGCGTTTCTCTAGTTATCATAATTTACTTCTTAAACTTCCCCAACTACCGCCATTATATACTTGTGTATAGCCATTTGATGAAAGAATATTTTTGGCCGACGCACTTCTCATTCCTGATGCACAACAAGTTATAATTGGCTTGTTTTTATCTTTCAATTTACTAAGGTTACGAGCAAGAGAATCAACCGAGATATTAATCGAACCTTTGATGTGTCCACTTGCATATTCACCGGGAGTTCTGACATCTAAGATAATAGCCCCTTGTTTTACTAAATCAGCGTAATTTGCTTTAGGGCCAAAACCCAAAAGATTTTTTATTGTATTAAGCATTTGTACTAAGTATTTACTAACAGTTAATTAACGAACTGCTAAGGATTGATAATAATTTACATCTAACCACGAACCTCCATTATAGCAATCTAAGCCTTGTTGTTGAAGGAAACGATGTGCTTGTCCACTTCTGTTACCCGATGCACAGCACAAAACTACTGGAGCATTTAAAGCTTTAAAATCCTCAATTCTATTGGGAACTTCATTAAGTGGTATGTTTATAGCTCCAGCTACGTGTCCACCATTAAATTCCTGTGGCGTACGAACATCAACGATTGTACCTTTTCTTTCTTGAATTATATCTGCTACACTCATTTTTTTATTATTTATTAGTTCTAAAATCTTTCAATCGAACAACTTAAATCAATTACAATTCAATTTGAACGTTATTTTTTACATTTCTAGGAAGCTGAAAAGAATCAACTGATAATTATTCAGCAACCTAATTTCTCTAGGGAAATGATAGATGAAGTTTTACATCTTTCATGATTCTTTTTGAAAAATATTGAATAATAAACCACCCATTACCGCTCCATAAAGCGTGCTATTAAGCGGTTTTGAGGTAATCGGGCACGTGCCACTCGCACACCCTACATAATGATAGTAGAGGTATCCACCAACCGCTCCAAATACGAGCCCGATAATGGTTAATCTATTGTTATTAAAAAATTTCATGTTTTTTGAAGTGAGGAATGACTTCCGAATAGAATTTCTGGGCGAATGTCATTCACTCAATATACATTGGGATTATTTATCTTCTTTTTTTCTAGTAGAAATTCCAAAAGGAAGATATAAAGGGCAGAAACTCATGAAACTCGTAAGTATGAACGCTCCCGCAATAACTAATAGAATAATAGCAGCCGTGCCAGTTATTTGATTGGCAAAGTATAAACCTAAAATTACGATTGCGACAAGTATTCTAACTACTTTATCGACTGTACCCATATTTGCTTTCATGTTGTAAGTGTTTAAAATTTTAGAGGTATATTTATTTTAACAATACAAATATCAGCTAAGAAAACTTGGCGTACAGTTACTTTTGTTACATAAGCGTAATTTTATTTCGACCTAATTTCAAAAGGCCTTTTTCTTCCATTTGTTTGAGAAGTCGGGAAACTACCACACGGGCAGTTCCGAGTTCATTTGCGAGGTGTTCGTGTGTGATTTGAAGTGTATTATTTTTAGAAATTTCACACTTTTTTTTGATTAAATTCAATAAGCGTTCATCTACTTTCTTGAAAGCTACATCATTTACAACTTCGAGTAGTTCTTCAAAACGTTTATGGTATAAGCGAAAAATATAATCGAGCCATTCGGGATTTTCTTTAATGAGCAGGTTTACTTTATCAATTGGCACAAAGAGAATTTCAGTTTCTTCTTCAGCAATTGCTTTTACTTTGCTTGTATCATTGTGTAAGCCTCCCAAAAACGACATGATACAACTTTCACCCGGGTTAATGTAATAGATTAATATTTCTCTACCTTCATCATCGGTACGTATAACCCCAATACAACCTTTCATAACAATCGGAATAGCTCTTATGTAGGCATTTTCGTTGAGAATAACGTCGCCTTCTTCAAATTTTTTAATAATTCCATAAGAAGAAAGTTTTTCTTTAACAGCTTGAGAAGAATTAAGTTCGGCTAAATTATTCAATGATGACATATTCTGATGTTTGATAAAGATATAGCCAAATTTAACAGAAAGTAATAGATAAAGAAAATTCCCTCAGCATAAACCAAGGGAATCTTTTGAAATGGAATTTATTTTAATCGTGTTTCGGCAAAATATTTCATGGCTTTACACAAAAAAAGAGCGTAGGTGGTTTGTAGTTCTCCAGCTATTTGTGTGAAACGAGGGTCGTCGACGTAGAGTTGTCCCAAACCTGCGTAAGCTTCAGCTTGTGGTTCAGAAGAACCATCTGTTCCCCAAAACTGCCGAATGTTTTTGTAATGTAGAGCAATTTGCGTTTGTACAATTTCACTTCGATAGTCCTTATCCTTCATTGCAAAAAGCTTTTCTGCAATTTCCTGCTGCTCTTGTTTGAGTATTTTTATCTCATTTTTTGATAATTTCAGTAAAGCCTTTTCTGATTTTTCTACAGTTTCTTGGCCATATTTATCAATAGCTTCATTTCGGTAAAGATTTGCCTTTTCTTCTGAAAGTCCTTCGTATAATTCGTTTGGATTTGACATAACAGTATCTTTTTTTAGGTTTTCAATTGTTTTATCAATCGTTTGAATGAGTTTTGAAATGCGGTTTTGTTTGGTTTTTAGGCTTTGTTTCTGATTTTCGAGCGACTCCAATAAATCGAAATTCTTATTATCTAAAATTTCAAGAATTTCATTGAGTTGAAAATCGAGTTCACGGTAAAAAAGAATTTGCTGAAGCCTGAGCAATTCCTTTTCTCCATACAACCTATACTTGGCTTCTGTACGAGTTGCAGGTTTTAATAAACCTAATTCATCATACACGTGTAGCGTACGTATGCTTACACCTGCGATTTTTGCCAACTGTTTTACCGAAAATTGTTTCATATAAAACATTCATTCTGATTGATAACACAAACATAGTCTATCACGTAGGGTGAGAGTCAAGTGTTTTACTTAGTTTTTTTGAAGATTCCCTAAGAACGCAAATAACCACTCCAAAATGGCGTGGTTATTTGTAAAATGTGATTTATTTTGAATTTTATTTGACCGTCATTACCACTCGTTGATAACGAGTAAGAGCTGGCAAACCATTATCTTCTGCTTCTATGATGATGTGAATCGTATCTCCACTTTTGGCGGCTGCAGGAACTGTGATTGCTGCACTATTTCCGGTTTGTATAATTGACACTTCTTCTTTACAAGTACCCACCTCTTTATATTGCCAGAATTTCAACGAAACTTTATTGCCATCGGGGTCAGAGGTTTGGGGATTTATCACAATTTTCTGCCCACTGATAACTGACAACTGTTTACTGGCAACTGACACCTTGGGAGCATGATTGGCATTTTTAAAATCTTTTATACACCAATCGGCACGAGCTGCAAAATCATTTTGAATAGCTGGAATCCAGCGAGTTTGAGCAAAAGCTTTATCTATTTTTTGAGTAAATGGGTTATAGTCTGAGGCAGCTTCACCATCTTCCCATCTGCTTGGTGTAGTAGTTGACTGCACAAGTCGGCCACCCCATCCTCCATCTTGTGGATTAGCAAGGTTATTTAGTCCAATATCAACCAAATGCAAGAATGCAGGCGAATCACCTTCAGAAATAAAATCATACTGACCAAAGCTTCCCCACTGATTCTTTTTAGCTTTTTCCATACTACTATAAATATCTTCAATTTCTCCTTGTGGTGGATTTCCATCACCATAACTATAATACATTTTCAGAAGTGGACCATGATTGTTGATAACATTTCCCATAAACTTCCCTTCTAAATATGGGTGTAGTTCTTTGGGTACTGACCTTTTCCAAAAATAGGCAAAACTCCAAAATTGATTCGAGTTATAATAAACCTTAATCTCTTTCCAATTCGGTTCAATGTATTTTTTATAAGTAGCATCTTGGTCTAGAATGGCATAAAGTATCGTTTTCTGGCATACTTTCTTATATATTTCACTCCATTGCGGTGTATTTTTGTAAGTATCTTCGATGCTTTTCAAGGCACGTGCAATAGTATTCGTCCCTCCCCACACTTGTAGATACAGAGGACTCATATCATCGTCGAGCAATTTGGCTTTAATAAAATCAGAACCCGGTGTATCTTTTGCCATTTCACCTTCAAAATCAATATTTCCAATACGGATTCTATCTCGAAGATATTTGTGGGTTGGATAATCTTTTGAATGTTTGATAAGATTTGGGTAAACTTTTCCGTAAGCATCTACCAAGTCGTAAATCCATTCCTCGCCTGGCCAACGAAGTTCAGTTCGTTCACCATATAATTTTTTAGTCATTTCCATTTCAGAAATAAACTTAGTACCCTTTCCATCTCCTTTGTAATGCCACTGAGAACTACTCACAATGAGCCCCTCTACTTTATATTCGTTTGTATAAAGAAGCATTCTAATGAATGAATCTACATCATCCAATTCTCCATCAGTCGTGACGATGGTGCGTGGTTTGACTGATTTTGGATTTTGGGCAATTCCAACTTCCAATATCATTAACAACAAAGTAAAAAATAATAGTACTTTCTTTTTCATGCTAAAAAAATAATTTCTTATGTTAATTAGGATTGAGTTGGCAAATCCAATCCTTTGCAAAGAAAATTCGCATCATTTCGTTCTCACTTCAAAAATTACTCTTTGGTAACTTGTAAGAGCAGGCGAACCGTTATCTTTTGCTTCTAAAATAATATGTATTGTTTGTCCAGCAGTGGCATCTTTTGGCACAATAAATTCTGCTCTTTGTGCCTCTGCATTCGAGATTTCTACTTTATTTTGATAAGTACCTACTGGCATTTGAAACCATTTAACCGAAACACTATTGCCATCAGGGTCAGAGACAATTCCATTTAATCTAACTTTTTGTCCTGCATTAACCATCATTTTAAGTGGCCCTTGAATATTGACAATTGGTTCATGGTTCGCATCAGCATATTTGGGTGTTACTGACCATTTCATTCTTGCGGCAAAACTATGTTGGGCCGCAGCGAAGAAATCAGGAAAAGGAATTATCTCATTATTTTTCTGTTGATTCATTGCCCCCATTTGAGTAGCCATTTGGTCTGCCGAACCTTCTGATAGATTGGAAAACATTCCAGAATCAGTCTTTCGGATGGCTCTACCACCCCAACCACCATAGAAATCTTTTTCATAGGCCCGTAATCCATTACCGAGCATATTCATGAAAGTATGGTTATCGCCTTCACCCAACCACGAACCTTTTTCCTGTGGAGGCATCCAAACGAAATACCCCATTTTTTTTAATTCTTCAGTTGTATATCCCGACAACCCAAAATAGTCAACTTTATCCCCTTTAACCATTTGTTTTCCATCGCCCCACACTCTATATAAACTTCCTATTGCTCCCCTTGAATTTACATTTTCTTGCATCCATGCAGAAGTAAGCAAAGGTTTATTGGTTTCGTTGGCTCTGATTTGAGCACCGTAGCCGTAATTTGGTGAATCTCTAAATTGTCGATATTCAATTTCTGGCCAATTAGGTTTGATATAATTGGCATAAGTATCATCTTGGTCGCCTGATGGCAGCAGCACCACTTTTCTTATAATCTTATTTCTGATATTTGTCCAATCGGTTGTAAATTGATATTGGTCTTGAATCGACTTTAAAGCCCTTGCAATGGTACTTGCTCCACCCCAATTAGTGATGAATAATTGCCCCGGTTTATCATCCAAAATTAAAGATTTGATTAAATCCGAACCAGGGGAATCTTTAGAAATATCACCATCGAATTCAATATTACCATATCTAATCTTTGATTTTAGGTATTCTGGAGTTGGGTAATTTTTATTATGAATTTTTAAATTCGGATACGATTTAGCATAAGCATCAACAATATCATGAATAAATTTTTCATCTTTTGCCCATCTCCAAGATTCGCACGGACACTCATTCATTCCGAAACGGTCGTATTCTCTTCCCGGCACGTACCATTTAGTTCCCTTTCCATCGCCCTTCCAATGAAACATACTACTTGCGTAGATAAGTCCCTCTATTTGTACATCGGTGCTGTAAAGTAAAAAGCGAATCAACGAATTATTATCATCTAATTCAGGGTCAGCCGTAATGATAATTCTTGGCTTTGCTACTTCAAATTGTGCATTTGCTGAATTAATCAAAAGAATAATAGAGCAAATTACCGTGATTGTTTTTATGAGTTTATTCATTTCTCTATTTTTTTAGGAACACAGATTTTCGCTGATTTTTAAAATCTTTATAACATTTGCATCGGAGACGGCCATCCTTATATCTTTTGAAATCATTTAAAACACAGCGGAGCAAACTCGGTCAAATACAATCGCCATGAATTCCAATCGTGGTTTCCGATATTTTCACGATAAATGTATTTAAATCCAATTTCATCATAAACTTTACGTAATTCTACACAACTTTTATATAGAAAATCGTCAGTTCCCATACCAATCCAATATACCTTTGGCTTGGCAGCTTGTAAGGCTTTCAATTTGGTAACATACCCAGCTTTATCAAAGTTAGGGTCGTTTCGAGCAGCCGACCATAAACCCATACTCATTACACCTATATACTTAAACATCGTCGGATTATCGTTTGTAGTATTTTGAGTATGAAATCCACCCATTGAATAACCAGTAATTGCACGGTGGTCAGCATCGGCAATTACACGATAATTGCTTTCTATATAAGGAATCACATCTTTTACCAAACTTTTTTCAAAAACTCCTGCCGCCATTGCCCCAATACCTGTATTGTCTTTTTTCTGCTGAAAAGCAGGTCTGTCAAGTACTGAACCTATGTTATTTACATCGCCATTTGTTATCACCACTATCATAGGTTCTGCTTTGCCTGAAGCAATTAAATTATCCATGATATAATTGGCTCGTCCACGGTTAACCCAAACTTCCTCATCGCCACCACCACCGTGTAGCAAATACATTACTGGATATTTTTTATTGCTTTTATCATAACCTGGAGGCGTATAAATAAACATTCTCCTTTGCGAATCACCCACAGTTGGCGAATCGTACCAAACTGCTTTTAAATCGCCATGTGGTACAGGCTTCACATCAATGATATCACCTAAGCCACCCGGCACCATCAATCTGCTTTGAATATAGGGGCCATCACGAGTTACAGCTTTATTTAGTGGGTCAAGCATTGGAATTCCATCTAAAATTATATCATATTCATACATATCCGAAGGAATTGGACCAACTTTCACTTCCCAAAGTGTATCTTTTTTTACCATTAAATCAGGAGCAAAACGACGATTCCATGTACCTACTACCTTCACATCTTTTGCATTGGGAGCGTAAATTCTAAATATTACTGAATTATCGGATAATACTTCAGGTGAAATAATCTTGCTTGGTCTTCTCTGAGCCTCGGCCATAAAAGAGAATACCAATAGCATAACTACCAAGCATATATTTGTGATTTTTTTCGAAATTAAAGATTCTTGTTTCATAATTTATGATTGAATGTATTTTTCCAAGAATTAACTTGACTAATTTTGGAACACAAACCTAAATACAAATATTTTATTTTCAAATATTTTCTTTTACTTATTTTTATTTTCGTTTACTTTCTTTTAATTTTGTTTTATATTCAACAAAAATCTTATGTTACCGAATCAACGCAGAGATAAAATATTAGAATTATTAAAAGAAGATGGCTCAGCAAAAGTTGCTGATTTGGCTCGTCTTTTTAAAGTTACGGAGGTTACGATTCGTCAAGATTTAGAAAAACTCGAAGCAGAGGATTTAATCGTTAAAGAGCATGGCGGGGCAACATTGAAAAATGTAGAAGACCAAGTAAAAAGCTTTTCGTTGGTACATCAGGATAATCTGGACAAAAAAGAAATGATTGCTCAAAAGTGCATGGAGTTCATCGAAGCCGGCGATACAATAATTCTTGATTCAGGAAGCACAACTACCGAAATAGCAAAAAAAATAAAGGCTTCGGGAATTAAAAATCTAACAGTAATTACAAATGCTTTGAATATAGCCTTGATGCTCGGCACCGGATTGGATATTGACGTAATTATGACGGGTGGTGAATTTAAACCTCCTACCCTTTCACTAACGGGGCAAAAAGCGGCAGATTTTTTTAAAGGTTTAAATGTTCAGAAACTATTTTTAGCAACGGCTGGCATCTCTTTAAAATCAGGCCTGACTTATCCTTCAATCAGTGATTTAGTTGTTAAAAAAGCGATGATTGATGCCGCCGAAGTAACCTATTTAGTAGCCGATAGTACGAAAATTGGTAAAAGTGCTTTGGCAAGTTTAGGAGCCCTAAGTTTAATTGATTATATCATCACCGATTCGAGCATTGAAGAAAAACATAAAGAGGTCTTCAGAGATAATGAAATTGAAGTGATTATTGCATGAAATAACAATTACCACAGTAGATACAAGGCATGCCTTGTATCTATAACAAACCAAAATATTTAATAATATGACACTTGGCGTAATCATCGGAAATAGAGATTTTTTTCCTGATAGTTTAGTAGAAAAAGCAAGAACAGAAATCATAGATGTTTTTGCAAAGTTGAATCTAAAACCAATTCTATTAGAAACAACAGATTCAAAGTTGGGTGGTGTAGAAACTTTCAAAGATGCACAAAAATGTGCCGAATTATTTAAAAAACACCGTGAAGAAATTGCGGGAGTTTTGGTTCTTCTACCCAACTTCGGAGACGAAAAAGGTGTGGCTGATACGCTCAAACTTTCAGAATTAAACGTACCTGTTTTGATTCAGGCGTATCCTGATGAATTAAGTAAAATGAATGTGGTAAATCGCCGAGATTCATGGTGCGGCAAGATTTCTGTTTGCAATAATTTGTATCAATACGGCATAAAGTATTCATTGACAAGTCAACATGTTAGCTTGCCCTCTTCAGCTGAATTTCAGAAAGATTTAATAGATTTCGTGGCCGTTTGTAGAGTTGTAAAAGGTTTGAAAAGCGTACGAATTGGTGCTATCGGAGCAAGACCAGGGGCCTTTAACACGGTACGATATTCTGAAAAAATTCTACAAAGAAACGGCATTACGGTTACAACTTTCGATTTATCCGAAATACTTGGAAGAGCCAACAAACTTACCGCCGATGATGCCAAAGTAAAACAACACATCGAATCAATTAATGCGTATGCTTCAAAAGGTAAAACGCCTAATGAAGCCATGCTTCAAATTGCCAAATTAGACGTGGTTTTGAAAGAAATCATGGAAGAAAATGCCTTGGATGCCACCGCCATTCAATGCTGGACATCTCTCCAACAAAACTACGGTTGTAATGTATGTACGAGCATGAGTATCATGTCGGAAAATATGCTTCCTTCTGCTTGCGAAGTTGACGTTACAGGAACACTAAGTATGTATGCCATGCAGTTGGCTTCTGGCTCGCCAAGTGCTTTGGTAGATTGGAATAATAACTACGCCGATGATGAAAACAAGTGCGTTTTATTCCATTGTGGCAACTGGGCAAAATCATTCTTACCAGATATTCAAATTTCAAATGCTCCGATTCTTGGTACATCTGTAGGCGTTGAAAATACTTATGGAGCCTTAGACGGACGCACACCTGCCATGCCTTTAACTTACGGACGCATCAGTACTGACGACCCTAAAGGTATTATTAAAGTGTATATCGGCGAGGGCGAATTAACTAACGACCCTCTGAATACATTTGGGAATCGTGCCGTCGCACAAATACCTGACTTACAAGGACTAATGAAATATGTTTGCAGAAATGGTTTTGAGCATCATGTAGTTATGAACGCCTCAAAAACAGCTTCAATTCTCGAAGAAGCACTCGGAAATTATATGGGTTGGGAGGTTTATGCTCATGCTTAGTTTTGGGTGATGAGCGATAAGTGTTGAGTGATGAGTATTTGAAGATAAAAATTATCTACGATTAGCTAGTCGCTCATCTCTTATCATCACATTTCAATTTAGTTAATTTCAAATACATTAAAATTATGGAAAGTCCACTCAAACTAAAATCAACTGATTTTGCCATTTGAATAGTTCGGTTGTATCAATATTTAACGACTCAAAAGAATGAATATGTAACGAGTAAGCAAATACTTAGGTGTGGAAGCAATCCAGGTGCAATGATTAGGGAAGCAGCCAATGCAGAATCTGGAATGGATTTTATTCATAAAATGGGGATTGCCCAGAAAGAACTTGGAGAAACTCAATATTGGTTAGAAATTTTGCATAAAACAGATTATATAACTTCTGTGGAATACAACTCTTTATACAAAGATTCTGATGAGATTATGAAAATGATTAGGAGTTCGATACTTACAAGAAAGAAAAACTTAAAAAAGTGATAAATAATAATGGAAACAAGTCAAAACTCATCACTCATCACTCATCACTTATCACTTAAGTCAAAGGAATACAGAAGAAAAATTCTCCAATACATCTTCTATGCTAAAGCTGGGCATACGGGTGGAGATTTGTCGATAATTGATATTCTAAATGTATTATATAATCGAATCATGAATGTTTCTCCTGAAAATTGGGAATCAAACAATCGTGATAGATTTATTCAGAGTAAAGGACATTGTGTAGAAGCTCTCTACGTAGTTTTAGCCGATAAAGGATTTTTCCCAGAAGAAGATTTATTGACTATTTGTAAATATAATTCACCATACATTGGGCATCCAACAAAATACATCAGAGGTGTAGAGCAAAATACAGGCGGCTTAGGGCATGGACTTTCGATTTGTTGTGGGAATGCCTTGGCTGCAAAAAAAGATAATTCGCCCGTAAAGGTTTTTACTATTTTGGGTGATGGCGAAATGGCAGAAGGCTCAAACTGGGAAGCATTTATGTTTGCCGCCCATTACAAATTAGATAATCTATGTGCGATTCTCGACTACAATAAATTGCAGATTACGGCACCTAATGCCGAAGTAATGGGGCTAGAACCTTTGGATAAAAAACTAGAAGCATTTGGTTGGGCAGTTCGACATGTAGATGGCCATAATTTAGAAGAATTAGAAAGTACGCTAAAAGGTCTGCCTTTTGAAGAAGGAAAACCATCATTTGTCATAGCCCATACAGTAAAAGGTAAAGGCGTTAGTTATATGGAAAACGTGCTTAAATGGCATCATGGCGTACCGAGTACAGAACAATTGGCATTGGCAATGGAGGAATTAAAATAATTTACAAATCATGATTTTCGATATATGAATACAAATAAACTTCTAAAATCGTCACTTGTAAATAGTAAATCGTAAATGGAATGAGTAAAGCAAATTTAGAAATATTCTCAGAAACCCTACAAGCTATTGCCGAAACCGATAAAGACTTGTATGTAGTAACCTCCGATTCGAGAGGTTCGGGCAAATTAGTACAATTTGGTCAGAAATTTCCTAATCAAATTGTTGAAGTAGGTATTGCTGAACAAAATTTAGTGGGTGTTGCCACAGGATTAGCAGCAATGGAGAAGAAAGCTTTTGCGGTTTCTCCTGCGTGTTTTCTCACGGCCAGGGCATTAGAGCAAATCAAAAACGATGTATGCTATTCAGATAATTCTGTGAAATTGATTGGTATCTCAGCGGGGGTAAGTTATGGAGCATTAGGAACAACACACCATAGTTTGCACGATTTTGCTGTACTTAGAGCCATCAATAATATTATAATCGTTGCTCCAGCCGATAATTATGAGACAGAGGAAGCCATAAGAGAAGCAACTGCATTAGATAAGCCTGTTTATATTAGGTTTGGCAAAAAAAATATGCCTTCAAAACTAAGCTCAAATCAAGAATATAGGAGACTGAGCGAAGTCGAAGGCTCGAGGGACAAATTCTCTTTTGGTAAAGGCCGAGTGGTTAGAGAAGGTTCAGACCTGACTTTCATTGCAACGGGCGAAACCGTTTTACCCGCTTTCGAGGCTGCCGAAAAATTAGCTAAAGAAAATGGCATCGAAGCAACAGTCGTTAGTATGCACACTATCAAGCCCTTGGATACCGAATTGATAACTAATTTAGCCCAAAATAGAAGTCCAATTGTTACTGTTGAAGAACACTCTATTTATGGTGGACTAGGTGAAGCAGTAGGTTCGTTTTTGATGCAAAATGGTTTCCGAAATAAATTCAAAATCGTTGGTTTGCCCGACGAACATACAGTTTCTGGCTCGCAAACTGAGATTTTTGAGCACTATGGTATTTCGAAGGATGGATTAGCTGAAATGGCTCTCAAAATATCAATTGAGAAATAGTAGAGACAAGACATGCCGTGCGACGGTCGCCTTGTCTCAGCAATACAAAGTACAAATACGAAAGGCATTGATTATCAATGAATAATACCCGAAATTACTAAACCATGAAATATCTATTCATTATTGTTTTTTTGATTTCTTCATGCACGCAAAAAAACAACCAAGAAAAACCTAAAGTAGCCGTAGTAATTTCTACACTCAATAATCCTTGGTTTGTGGTTTTGGCTGAATCGGCAGCAGAAAATGCCAGAAAACTGGGTTATGAGGCCAAAATATTCGATTCTCAAAACAACCCAGCCACTGAGTCAGATAATTTCGAAAATTTGATTTCTTCAGGTTTTGATGCCATTCTATTCAATCCAACCGATGCCGATGGCTCAATAGCCAATATTCTAAAAGCAAAAGCGGCAGGCGTTCCTGTGTTTTGCATGGATAGAGAAGTGAATGCCGATGATGCCGCCACCAGTCAGATTTTATCAGATAATTATTCAGGCTGTGTTGAAATCGGAATTGAGTTTGTAAAAGCCCTCAAAGAAAAGGGGAAATATGTTGAAATCATTGGTCTGGTGGGCGATAATAATACATGGGCAAGGTCGGGAGGTTTTCATTCGGTTGTTGATAAATTTCCAAATTTGAAAATGGTGGCACAGCAAAGTGGCGATTTTGATAGAAACAAAGCCATGGAAGTTCTTGAAACCATCATGCAAGCAAACCCCAACATTGATGCGGTTTTCTGTGGAAATGATGCCATGGCCATGGGAGCTTTTCAAGCCTTACAATCGGCAGGAAAAGCAGATAAAGTAAAAGTTTTTGGGTTTGACGGTGCGTCTGATGTTGTAGAAAAAATTGCCGAGAAAAAAATCGTTGCAACAGGTATGCAATATCCAAAAGTAATGGCCGAATATGCTGCTCGTTATGCCGACGAGTATTTCAAAGGGAAACGAGATTTCCCGCAGCGTGTGCCCGTTGAAGTAGAGTTAGTAACGGTTTCAAATGCTAAAAATTATTGATAATGGTAAAGAAAGGAATCATACTCGTTTTAGGTGTATTTTTAGCCTATAACTCTGTTTATTTCAAGAAACTAAGCGATGTGAAAAATCAAGAAACGAACACTTTTGATTTTAATTCCTTCGCCGATTCTCTTTACTACAAAGGAATCTTAACTCAAAACCAAGCTATTTCGCTTGAAAATCTTACTAAAGAAATACAAAACAATAAGGAAAATGCATTTAAGACTTACGGGAATCGCTTAGGAATTGGTAATTCGGCTTTCTTTATGGTTGAAACTAAGGGAAAAATCGTAAGTATTTTAGATGGAGTAATAAAAATTAACAGCCCTGAAAATGGCGTTGTTTCCATAGATACAAAATACATATTCGGGAATGCCATCAGAGATGCATCAGGTTTAGTAAAACTTACTGATTTTAAGACAAACGTTGATTTTAATAAAGTTTCTGAAGCATTAAATACTATCATTCGAGAAAAAGCAATTCCTCCTACACTTAGAAATCTTACAACTGGTGAAGATATTTCGGTAATTGGAGCGGTAAAATTGAGCAAAAAAGAATCTTTGGATTTCGTCATTTTACCTATCAAAATCTCTAAAATTAGTAAATGATAGAATTATTAAACATATCGAAATCCTTTCCTGGTGTAAAAGCTCTCAATGAGGTAAATCTTACTTTTTACCCATCAAAAGTTAATGCAATTTTGGGTGAAAACGGAGCAGGGAAATCAACACTTTTGAAAATTCTTACGGGCGTTTACACCGATTATGAAGGCGAAATCAAGCAAAATGGTCAAACGCTTAAATTCAAAAATATTAAAGATGCTCAACAAGCAGGTATTGGAATCATTCACCAAGAATTAAACCTAATTCCGCAACTGAGCATTGTAGAAAACCTTTTTTTGGGGCAAGAAATCGTCAACCAATGGGGCTTATTGGATAGCCAACAAATGGAGCAAAAAGCCACAATTTTACTTGATAAACTGCAACTTAAACATTCTCCCAAAACTTTAGTCGCAAACCTAAAAGTAGGCGAACAGCAGTTGGTAGAAATAGCCAAAGTCTTACTTTCTGATGCCCATGTAATTTTAATGGACGAACCAACTTCAGCTTTGAGCGATAAAGAAATTGATAATCTTCATCGAATCATTGCCGAACTAAAGGCGGAAGGAAAGACCATTGTTTATATCTCACACAAAATGGATGAGTTGTTTCGAATCGCCGAAACTTACAGCGTGATGAGAGATGGAAATTCAGTAGGTGCAGGAAATATGCAAGACACCACCGAACAGGCATTGATTAGGTTAATGGTGGGAAGGGAACTTTTAATTAGTAATCGAAAATTAAGAATTGAGAACTCTGAAAATAGACGAAAAATATTAGAAGTTAAGAACTTAAGATCAGAAAAAACATCTCTTCTCGTTCATCACTTATCACTCTATCAAGGAGAAATTCTCGGCATTTTTGGTTTGATGGGTGCTGGTAGAACTGAATTACTAGAAGCTATTTTTGGACTGAATCCGAATGCTGAGACTGAAAGTATTTTAATTGATAATCAAGCAATTAAAATAAAATCCCCCAAAGATGCCATTGATAAAGGCTTAGCTTTTCTTACAGAAGACCGCAAAACTGAAGGTTTAATTTTGGGGATGAACATAGCCAATAATATCGGACTTACAAGCCTCAAACCCAATACATTACTCAATGAAAAAGAAGAAAACAATTTAGCTCAAAAATACATTGATGCACTTCGAATTAAAACCCCATCTGAGCAGCAATTGTGTGTAAATTTGAGTGGAGGGAATCAACAAAAAGTGGTTTTAGCCAAGTGGTTAGCTACAAACCCAAAAATCTTGATGCTCGATGAGCCTACTCGGGGAATTGATATTAACGCCAAAAATGAAATTTACGAACTGATTAAAAAATTGGCAGAAGAAGGCAAAAGTATCATTATCGTTTCATCAGAAATCCCTGAAATCTTGGCATTATCAGATAGAATATTAGTCATGGCAGATGGACAAATTAAAGCAGAATTTTCGCCAGAAGAAGCCAACGAAGATAAATTATTGAAAGCTGCAATTTGATTTAGGATTTACGATTGTGGGTTGAAAAATTGCTTAATCCGAAATCATAAATCTGAAATCCAAAATCGTCAATTATAGGATGAACAAAGAATTACTCAAAAAATCACAATCACTCATTGCACTTTTCATATTGTGCTTAGTGATTAGTCTTTTATCAGATAAATTCCTCACTACCAATAACTTGTGGAATGTTCTTCGACAAATCTCAGTGAATATTTGTATTTCTACCGGTATGACTTTGGTAGTTCTTATGGCAGGCATAGACCTCTCGGTTGGCTCTGTATTAGCATTTACCTCGGGAGTTTGTGCGGGTTTACTCAAAAATGGCATTGCCATTCCTTCACTCGATTTATTCGTAGGTTTCACTACTTTAGGTGGGGTTTTAGCTGCCTTAATTATTGGGTTGACATTAGGATTATTCAATGGTTGGGTCATTACCAAATTTGCATTGCCGCCTTTTGTAACTACCCTTGCCATGCTCACAATTGCTCGTGGAGCAACCATGCTCTACACACAAGGTATGCCGATTTCAAATCTCGGAGCAAGTTTTGAGTACATCGGTTCCGGTTGGTTTTTAGGAATTCCCGTTCCCGTTTGGATTTCACTCATTGTCGTTCTGATTGTTGTTTTCATCAGTAAAAAAACAACCTTCGGACGCTACATTTACGCCATTGGAGGAAATGAAAAAGCAGCTTTTTTATCAGGAATCAATATTAATAATGTCAAAATAGCAGTTTATGGAATTGCAGGAATGATGGCCGCAGTAGGTGGAATTTTGGTTACTTCCAGACTAAATTCTGCTCAACCAAACGCAGGGGCAAGCTATGAATTAGATTCAATAGCGGCAGTAGTCATTGGTGGGACATCACTCTCTGGTGGAGTTGGTTCTGTAACTGGAACTGTCATCGGAGCTGCAATCATTGGAGTTTTGAATAATGGTTTGGTTTTGCTAAATGTCTCACCTTTTTGGCAACAAGTAGTAAAAGGTTTAGTGATTCTCTTAGCAGTAATTATTGATAAAAAGAGTAAGAAGTAACGCTCAAAACGTAGGCAAGGTTTAAACCCTTGCCTACGTTAATATTGCATTTATGAAAAAATACATCCTCTCCATAGACCAAGGCACAAGTAGCACCAAAACAATCATTTTTGATGAAAGTGGAAATGCAGTAGCCAAAGGTCATGCCGATTTACAGACTAATTATTTTGACAATGGCTTTGTGGAGCAAGCCCCCGAAGGCATTTATCAAAATGTATTGGAGTCGATTTTTCTTTGTATTCAAGATTTTCTGTCAAAAGGATTTTCAATTGAAAATATTATTTCTGTTGGAATCAGTAATCAACGAGAAACATTTATTCTTTGGGATAAAGCAGGTAAACCACTTACACCAGCAGTGGTATGGGCTTGTAAACGTTCTATAGAAATTTGCCAAAAACTAAAAGGTAAAAACCAAGAACCATTCATTAAAGAAAGAACAGGCTTAATAATTGATCCTTATTTTTCAGCTACAAAACTGCTTTGGCTGCTCGAAAACGATGCAGATTTAAAGATGAAATTAGATAATGGTGAAGTATTTTTCGGTACAGTCGATTGCTGGCTTTTGTGGAAAATGACTAACGGTCAATCTTTCAAAACTGATTTTACCAACGCTCACCGAACACTTCTTTTCAATATTCACACCCTTACTTGGGATAAAGAAATTCTCCAACTTTGGGGATTGGAAAAACTTAATTTACCAGAAGTATGTGCTTCGAGTTCGGATTTTGGATTTTGGGTTTTGGATTTATCCAACCCAGATTCAATCCACTTTCCGAAATCCAAAATCCCAATTCAAGCAATGATTGGTGATTCTCACGCTGCTACTTTTGGTGAAGGGTGCTTCGAGCAAGGAACAGCGAAAGTTACGATGGGAACGGGTAGCTCAATCATGATGAATATTGGAGATAAACCAGTTTTATCAAATAATGGCATGTTGACGACCATTTGTTGGAGCACAGAAAATAGGATTGATTTTGCATTTGAAGGAGCAATTGTAGCATGTGGCTCTACCATAGAATGGGTGAAAAATGAATTAGGATTCTTCAAAGAAGTAGGCGAAACCGAAGCAATGGCACTTTCGGTCAGTGATAATGCTGGCGTTTATCTCATTCCTGCTTTTAGTGGTTTAGGTGCTCCTCATTGGCAAATGAATCGCCGTGCTTCAATTGAGGGGATGACCTTTGGTACTAGCAAAAATCATATTGTTCGAGCAGCTTTAGAAAGCATTCCCTATCAAATAAAGGATGTAATAAATGCCATGCAAAACGACATGGATTTGAAGCTAAAATCTATTTCAGTCAATGGCGGACTAACTCGTAATCAATTCGTTATCAGGTTTTTAGTCGATTTATTAGGTTTACCTCTCAAAAAACAACAAAATCCTGATGTTTCTGCTTTGGGAGCAGCTTATTTAGCAGGTTTAAAAAGTGGTATTTACGAAAGTATCAGCCAACTGAAAATGCTAAATCAAGCAAAAACCGAAGAAATTTTACCAGATTTAGGCAATCATTTAGTCAAAAAAGGCTATGAAGGTTGGATACAGAAAATTCAAAATTAATCAATCATTTTTGTTTTCCAAGCCATAGTAAAGTATTGATAATCAATTTATTTTGAGTTTCATTGGCAAACTGAAAAGAAAGTTCTTTATTGGTTTTATTGTCATAATCAATATCATTGTGCCCCATATTTACATAAAGCATTCGATATTTCTTATTAGTCCAAACGACAGGGTAATCTCCGCTATGCCAAATTTCATGTTGCTTGGGGCCAGTTCCGAGCGGAAAACTCAAAGCGTCGATTGAAAGTAAGACTTCAATATCTTTATTTTGTCGTAAGTCTTTCTCCCATCTATACCATTCATTAGGCGATGATTGAAAAATTTCGGGTAATTTTTTGGTGACTGGGTGCTTTTTATCTTCTACTTTTAAAAATGCCGAAGTTGGTCGCCAAGTATTGCTTTTATATTGTCCCGAACCTAAAAAGTGATAATGATACCAATCCCAATCTTGATTAAACTTTGAATTATTCAAAGCAAAAGCAGCAAAATGAAAACCAATCCAGCCTCCACCACGCTCAATATATTGCTGAAAAGCCTTACGCTGTGCGGGGTCTTCTGGGCGTGTATCTAAGAAAAGTACAATTTGAAATTTCGACAAAAAAGCCTCATTCAGATTCGACCAATCATTAGTAGAATCATAGGAAAAATGGTATTTCTTAGCCATTTCAGGAAACCACCTATTTGCCTCATGCACAAAACTAATATGTGCTTGGTCGTTTTTGGCTGTATAAAAAGCAATTACTTTAAATTTTGGTGTGTTTTGTGCAAGTAAATCGCTAAAACTTAGCCCAATAATTAAACACAAAAGAGTCTTTTTTAGGATTGTCATTGTTTTGTCTTTTAATCAAAAGTACATCTTTTATTCCTGAAGATTAAGCTAATACTTTTCAATTACAGTAATTCTCTTCATAAAAGCCCATTTTTGAATCAATTGTAAATAATTCTCTACTTTTGCAGCAATGAAATTTAAATTCTATGCCAGTTATTTTAGAAAAAAAATATGAAAACGGTATTTCGTTAGCTATTTGGCAAATTACCGAGCAGCATGATGAACTTCAAGCAATGCTTCCATCTGAAATACTAACTGATGCCGAATTAGCTTCAATAAGTCATCCGCAGAAGCAAATTGAATTCTTTTGTAGCAGACTTGTAATCAAGTATTTAGCTAACTCTTTGGGTATTAAATACTTAGGAATTAAAAAAGATGAACATGGAAAGCCTTACTTGGCAGGCACTGACTGGCAAATGTCGCTTACCCATACCTCAAACTATGTGGCGGCAGTTATGCACCCAAGTAGGTCATTGGGGATAGACATGGAAAAGCCCACTGAAAAACTAAGTAGAATCAAACATAAATTCATGTCAGAAGCAGAACTAGCCTCTACTGAGAATGATTTCGAAAATCTATGCATTTATTGGTCAGCCAAAGAAGCACTTTACAAACTATATGGAAAAAGAAAAGTAATTTTCAACGAAAATTTACACGTTTCTCCGTTTGAAAAAGGGGCTTCTTGCATACAAGGCCGATTGTTAATCAATGAGATTGATAAAAATTACGATATCTATATCGAACGCATTAACGGTTATATACTCGTAGTAGCTGGATAGAGATTGTCAAGATTTATTTGAGACAATCTCTATCCACTAATTTATGAAATCGCTTTTAAAATCTTCTCTACTTCTTTCACTCTTTCTAAATCCGAAATTTTCTCGAAAGAAACAATCAGATTACGCAAAACTCTTAATATAATATCAAGATTAGTACAAGGTTGGAAGAACGAATCTTGAGGCTGTAACTGCATTTGTTTAATATAATTTGTAATATCAACTTTCGAAAATATCAACCCTCGATTAAAAATATTGATATAGAACTGTGTTTGTGGAGTTTTATATGTCAATACAAATAAACTAGGTAAATTAACCCCACTCACCGGCAAGCCTAATCTTTTGGCCACGAGCATATAAATCACACATAAAGAAATCGGATTCCCTTTTTTCAAATCAAAAACTTGATTAAGCATAGAATTTGCTACCGAATGAAAATTTTTGGTATTTGGCAAATATTTATACTTATCAAAGAAAATCTGATTTAGGATTCGAATTTGGTCATGTGGATGCATATCATCACGTAATTCTAGCCAAGTATCAAAATACATATCGTTTATATGATGCCGTAATTTATCAATACTCAAATCTGGATACTGATAAGTAGCAATAATCCACATGCCTTCTAATAAGTCTTCATAGCCATCGTTTTTCCATTTAACCAATCGCTCAATGACAGAGTTATATTGTAATCCATGAATCAAATCCTCTAATTTTTTTTGTAAATTAGGGTTAAAACCACTTCCTTGCCAATGGTCTTCTAACAGTGGGATGATAGCTCCGCCTAAACCTTTTAAACGATTTTCTACATGTTGTACTACTTCATGGTCATCATCGTCAAGAAGAGTTACTAATGCTTTTATTTCTGATTCATTCATCTTATTACACTTTTCAGATTATCAACACTTATTTGCCCCATAAAACTTTTAAAACACCGATAAATAATTCATTATCAGACACTTTAAGCGATTTTTAGTACATTAGATAAGTTTTATGAAAATTTATCTTTTAGGCTTTAGAATCTTTACTTTTCTATTTCGCCTCTAAATTCATACTTTTGTAAAAATAACAAACATTTTTTTATGAAAATTTTAGTAACAGGTGGTGCTGGGTTTATTGGTTCGCACACAGTTGTCGAATTAATCAATGCTGGTCACGAACCCATCATAATTGATAACTTCAATAACTCTGAAAAATCGGTACTAAAAGGTATCCGTAAAATTATCAAAAAGCCTGTCAAATGCTATGAAAAAGACTGCAACGACGTAAAAGCTTTAGAGCAAATTTGCAAAAAAGAAAATATCGAAGGAATCATTCACTTTGCCGCTTATAAAGCCGTCGGGGAGTCGGTTGAAAAACCTTTAAAATACTATGAAAATAACATAGGTTCTACGCTCAATGTTTTGAAAGTAATGCTAAATTTGGGTATTAAGAATTTAGTTTTTTCTTCTTCGTGTACAGTTTATGGACAACCAGACCATATTCCTGTTACTGAAGATACACCTCGCAAACCAGCTGCATCACCTTATGGCAATACTAAAACTATGTGCGAAGACATCTTGCGTGACACAATCACCGCAAGAAATCCGCTTAAAATTATCTCACTTCGCTATTTCAATCCAATTGGAGCTCATCCATCAGCACATATTGGCGAACTCCCGAGGGGCGTACCAAGTAATTTAGTACCATTTATCACGCAGACGGCTGCTGGTATTCGACAAAAATTAACTGTCTTTGGTAGCGATTATGATACACCTGATGGCACTAATATTCGTGATTTTATACACGTAGTTGATTTAGCCAAAGCACACGTATCGGCACTTGAATTATTATCTAAACAAGCTGATACTTATTATGAAGTATTTAATGTAGGTACAGGAAGTGGAAACTCTGTGCTTGAAATTATTAAAACTTTCGAAAAAGTTAATAAACTCAAACTCAATTATGAAATCGGTCCACGTCGCCCAGGTGATGTAGAAAAAATTTACGGAAACGTAGAAAAAGCCGAAAAACTCATGGGTTGGAAAGTCGAAAAAACACTCGCTGAAAGCCTTAAAGATGCTTGGCGTTGGGAAAAGAAATTAATGAAGAAATAATTTACCTATAATTTATATTATGGAATCGACTCAAACAATTCTAATCACTGGTGGTGCGGGGTTTATCGGCTCTCACGTAGTCAGACTTTTTGTTACGAAATATCCTAACTACCAAATAGTTAATTTAGATAAACTTACCTACGCAGGTAATCTAGAAAACCTTACTGACATTGAGAAATCGCCAAATTATACTTTCGAACATGGCGATATAACCGATGCCACTTATATCAATAATCTTTTTGAGAAATATAATTTTACTGGTGTTATTCACTTAGCAGCCGAATCGCACGTAGATAGGTCTATTACAAATCCAATGGAGTTTGTAATGACTAATGTAATCGGGACAGTAAACTTATTGAATGCAGCCAAAAATGCGTGGAAAAATGATTATACTGGCAAGCGTTTCTACCATGTTTCAACCGATGAGGTTTATGGTGAGTTACATAATCCAGAAGAGTTTTTCTTAGAAACAACGAGTTATGACCCTCGTTCGCCATACTCGGCTTCGAAGGCTTCTTCTGACCACTTCGTAAGAGCTTACCACAATACCTATAAATTACCAGTAGTTATCTCAAACTGCTCAAACAATTATGGACCAAATCACTTTCCTGAGAAATTGATTCCTTTGATGATTAATAACATTATCCATAATCGTCCACTTCCTGTTTATGGAAAAGGTGAAAACGTACGTGACTGGCTTTTTGTAAAAGACCACGCACGTGCTATTGACGTGATTTATCACAATGGTGGCAATGGTGAAACTTATAATATTGGTGGTTTCAACGAATGGAAAAATATTGACTTAGTGCATTTATTATGTAAAATCATGGACGAAAAATTAGGTCGTCCAGCAGGTACATCGGCTCAGTTGATTACTTATGTAACAGACCGTGCGGGTCATGACTTACGTTATGCCATTGATGCCACTAAATTAATGAAAGAACTTGGTTGGGAACCATCTTTACAGTTCGAAGAAGGGCTCACACAAACCGTTGATTGGTATTTAACTAATAAACAATGGTTAGCCAATGTTACGAGCGGAGATTATACAAAGTATTACGAAAAAATGTATAAATAACCCTATTCAACCTCCATGTTAAGGCATATATAGGTGCTCAGCATGGAGGTTTTTCTTTGTGAATATTAGAAGTTTAACAATAGAATTTTAACATTTATGTCTCCGACCGAAGTATATTCAAACCTCGAAACTATCATACAGCAATACATTGATAGCTTAGAGCAATATTCTGATGAACAATTTTTCTTCAAAAAAGATGAAGATACTTGGTCGCTCGGACAAATGTATGAACACCTTACCGCTTCTTCTCAGTTTTTCTTTTTAGCTAATTGTATTCGTTGTTTAGAAAAACGTAAGGGACAAGAAGGAGGTGAAAAAAATCAGTTCGGCGAAAAATTATTCAAATATGGTGGTTTTCCACCCGTGAAATTGAAAATCCCCGAACCTATTCGTGGACCAGAGCCTATTGCTAAACCTAAAGCAGATTATAAACCCATTTTAGAAAAAATTCTATCTGATTCTAAAGCATTAATTGAAACTGTTAGCAAAGACGAGGGGGAGTATAAAGCTTTACAGGTAGCCATGGGCTGGCTAAATGCACAAGAGTGGTATTTTTTACACGAAATGCACTACCGCCACCATTTACGCCAAAAGACCGAACTAGAAAATATCAACGCATAAAAGACCTGTTTATATAAAGGATGCAAACAAAACAAGAACAATTTTGGAGTGGTGAGTTTGGAAAAAATTACACCGATAGAAATTCGAGAAAACCAGAGGATTGGGATAAGTTTTATCTTGATAATTGGGGTATCACTAAAATCGAGATGAACGAGAAGTTTTATGGAGATTTAGAAAAAGATGCCAAAATCTTGGAAGTCGGTTGTAATACGGGTATGCAATTAATAGGTTTCCAACGCTCAGGATTTAAGAATATTTACGGCATCGAGCTACAACATTACGCCGTAGAAAAAGCGAAAGAATACACACAAAATATCAATATTATTCAAGGTTCGGGCTTTGATATTCCCTACAAAGACAATTATTTTGATTTGGTTTGTACGAATGGGGTATTGATTCACATCTCACCCGATAACTTACCAAAAATCATGGATGAAATGGTGCGTTGTTCAAAACGCTACATTTCTTGCTGGGAGTATTATGCTCCTGAAACTACTGCAATTAATTACCGAGGAAATACCGATTATCTTTGGAAAGCCGATTATGCTCAGCTATTTCTTGACCGTTTCTCTAACTTAAGATTGGTGAAAAAAGAAATTTATCCATACGTAAGTCAGGCAGAATCTGGTAATGCTGATTGTATGTGTTTGTTAGAAAAGATATCATAATCTGAATCAGAATTGAGCTCATTGAAAATGGATATTCCGCAAAATATTATGGACATAAACAATAACTCAACACTTTCATCAGGTCTTGGGGCACTTTGTATTATTCCAGCTCGTGGCGGAAGTAAACGAATTCCTAGAAAAAATATCAAAGATTTTCTGGGAAAACCCATTATTGCTTACTCAATCGAAGCAGCTATTGAAAGCAAGGTTTTTGAAGAAGTAATGGTTTCGACTGACGATGAAGAAATTGCCGAAATAGCTCAAAAATATGGAGCAAAAGTACCATTTACTAGAAGTACAAGAAACGCTAATGATTTTGCTACAACGGTTGATGTATTAGTTGAAGTGATAGAAGCCTACCGAAATCTTGGCCAAAACTTTGAAACTGGTTGTTGTATTTATCCTACTGCTCCTTTTGTTTCGGCTTCGATGCTACAACAAAGCTACCAAAAGCTACAAAATGAAGGTTTAGATTCGCTTTATCCTGTGCAAAGGTTTTCATTTCCTCCACAAAGAAGTGTAGTTTTTGAAAATGGAAAATTGCTTTGGCAAAGTCCAGAAAATGCCCAGGTCCGCTCACAAGACCTCACACCACTTTACCATGATGCAGGTCAGTTTTATTTCTTTAAAATTGAGCAATTACTCAAAAATAAAAGTATTTTGGGCGAAAAAACCAGTGGAATTATCATTTCAGAAATGGATGCCCATGATATTGATAACGAAGAAGATTGGCAGGTGGCTGAGTTTAAATACCGCTTAAAGTATCAGTAGCTTGCAAGCCATATAATCATGCAAAGACACTATCAATGTTTAAAAAATCAAGAATTTACCTTTCAGGAATTTTCATTGATTCCGCTTCGTGATGAAGATAAATATCCAATCATGAAGTGGCGAAACGAACAGATTTATCACCTTCGACAAGCCAAACCACTCACAGAAACCGACCAAAAGAATTACTTTGAAAATGTGGTTGCGAAACTTTTCGAGCAAGCGAAACCAAATCAGATACTTTTTTCGTTCTTAAAAAATGGTGAGTGTATCGGTTATGGTGGTTTAGTACATATTAATTGGATTGACCTAAACGCCGAAATCTCATTTATTATGGATACCGCTCTTGAAAAAGACTTTTTTGAGTATCATTGGAGTGCTTACTTAAACTTAATTAAGCAAGTAGCATTCAATGACATTGGTTTTCATAAGATTTTCACTTATGCTTTCGATTTAAGACCTCATTTATATACAATGTTACTGAAAAATGGTTTCTCGGAAGAAGCTCGTCTGAAAGAACATTGCTTGTTTGAGGGCAAATTTATCGATGTTTTGATTCATACTACCTATGCATATTCATCAACGAAAGGCTAATATTACCGACCTTTATTTATATTATAATTGGGCGAATGATTCTGCTACAAGAAGCAATTCATTTAATACCCAAGAAATTGATTATCAAGAACATACGAATTGGTTTTCGAAGAAAGTTGAGGATACAAACGCCCTTTTATTAGTATTTGAAAATGAGGAAAATATTCCTGTTGGGCAGGTAAGAATTGAGAAAAAAACTGATGAGAATATCATCGGAATTTCGATAGACGCCAATTTCAGAGGCTTGGGTTTAGCTGTACCAATGTTGCAAAATGCTTGTCAACAATTCTTTCAAGATTTTGCCGAAAAAAATATTCATGCATACATCAAAAAGCATAATTTAGCCTCGGTTAATTCATTTAAAAAAGCAGGTTTCGAGATAAATAAAGAGTTAAACATTAATAACGAACCCAGCTATCTTTTAATAAAAACTCATGTTTAAAATAGCAGATACAATCATAAGCCCAGAGCATAAGCCTTTTATCATTGCTGAAATGTCGGGCAACCATAATCAGTCATTAGAACGTGCCTTCGAAATTGTCGATGCTGCTGCCGAAGCTGGTGCTCATGCACTTAAATTACAAACTTATACCGCTGATACCATTACATTCAATGGTACTTCCGATGAGTTTGTGATAAAAGACCAAAATTCGCTTTGGGCCAACCAAAACTTACATAAACTTTACCAAATGGCTTATACGCCTTGGGAATGGCATCAACCGATTTTCGAACGTGCAAAAGCTCATGGAATGTTAGCGTTTAGTAGTCCATTTGATACTACTGCCGTTGATTTTCTAGAATCATTGGATGTGCCTTGCTATAAAATCGCTTCATTTGAAAATACCGACCATATTTTACTAAAAAAAGTAGCCCAAACTGGCAAACCAGTAATTATGAGTACGGGTGTAGCGAGTATCGCAGATATACAAGAATCGGTTGGTGTTTTACGCAAAAATGGTTGTAAAGATTTGGTACTTTTGAAATGTACGAGCACCTACCCTGCTACACCCGAAAGCACAAATTTGCTTACCATTCCTCACATGAAAGAGCTTTTCGATTGCCAAATTGGGCTCTCCGACCATACAATGGGTATCGGAGCATCGGTTGCTGCGGTTGCTTTGGGTGCTAGAGTAATAGAAAAACATTTTACCCTTCGCCGTGCTGATGGCGGGGTAGATTCAGCTTTTTCATTGGAACCAGAAGAACTCAAAAACTTAGTAATAGAATCTGAAAGGGCATACTTGGCTATGGGAAAAGTCAATTATATTCTTTCGGAAAAAGAACAAAAAAGTCTGCAATATAAGCGTTCATTATATGTAGTAGAGCCAATGAAAGCAGGCGATGTTTTCAGCGATAAAAATATTCGTTCGATTCGCCCTTCAAATGGCTTACATACAAGGTATTATGAAGAGATTTTGGGTAAAAAAGCCACACAAGACATTGCCGCAGGAACAGCTTTAAGCTGGAATTTAATTAGCTAAATAGTGGTAATTGCTTTCATTGCCGTCAGTTAAAACTGACGGAACCTTGAATAAAACAAATTTGACTTTAGCCAAAAAATATAATTAAACTAAAGTCAAATTTCTTAAATCAAAAATTTTCTTCAATTAGAAGAAGCAAAATTACCTAAACCAATAGTCTTTGAAATAGTTCATGTTTCATTTCTATGCCTTCGGATGAGCCTGCTGAAATATTTTCTTGAGTTTATCAATCGAATTGTGCGTGTAAACCTGCGTAGCTGCTAAACTTGTATGTCCGAGCAAATCTTTGATGGCATTCAAATCAGCTCCTCTATTGAGCAAATGCGTTGCAAATGAATGCCGTAATACGTGTGGACTACGTTGTTCGAGTGAAGTTACTAAAGACAAATATCTTTTAACCAATCGTTGAATAAATACTGGATATGCTTGCGTGCCAGTATCGGTCAAAATCAAATAATCATCTGAATTATCATCAATGAGGTCATTTCTTTGAGCTAAATAATCTCTAATCGCCCCCACTAAGTTTCGATTGATTGGAATTACTCGATGCTTATTTCTCTTTCCTAAAACTGTTAGTGTATTATTATAGAGATTCAAATCGCTTAATTTCAAACCAATTAATTCCGATAAACGCATTCCTGTACCATAGAGTAATTCTAGCACCAATTTATCCCTCATTCCAGCAAAATCATTCGAAAACTCTACCTCGTCCAAGAGGTTTTCCATAGGTTTTTCTTCTACGTATTTCGGTAAGCTTTTATCGGTTTTCAATGCTTTAATTTTCACCATTGGGTCGGTTACAATAATCTTATGGCGAAGCAAGAAGTTATAAAAAGTACGCAAAGTAGCTATTTTTCGATTGATACTCCGATTTTCCATCTTTTCTTCCGCCATGCTTGCAATCCATGAGCGAATCATCTGAAAATCTGCTTTTTCGGGGTCTTTGAGGTCGTACTGAAATTTTAGGTAGGCTGAAAATTGCTTCATATCGCCCTCATAAGCCGTAACGGTATGATGGCTGAGGCGTTTTTCGAATTTGATATGTTGTAGAAAATAAGAAACCATATCAGTAGGAAATTAGCTGCTGGATAAAAAATTTAAAGTTTTTAGTAGAAACCATTACTAAATAATAATAAAGATTTATTCTACTTAAATAACCAATAAACTTTTCCAGTAACGATTTTTCTACTAATATGGTTAAAAATATAATAGATTGCAATACTTGCCTGAAACAATTTACATTGCTCAAAAAATATTACATTTCTTCGTTGCTTCTTAATTGAGTCACGTATTTAGCGTGAATAACTTCGTTACGACGAGCTACTGATGGTTTTTCGAATGCTTGACGCTTACGCAATTGACGCAATACACCTGTTTTTTCGAATTTCTTCTTAAAACGCTTCAAAGCTTTATCAATAGATTCGTTTTCTTTTACGTTGATTACTAACATGATTTATACACCTCCTTTCGTTTAGGGCTGCAAAGTTCATAATTATTTTCGGTAAAACCAAACATATATAAAGAAAACACAGTGTTTTTGAAAAATACGTTTGGGTTTGTAGTAGTTTTCGATACTTTATCAGAATTTGCATAAAATTTAAAACCAAAAATATGCGTACAGCCATCATTGATTTAGGCACTAATACTTTTCATTTATTAATTGTTGAAGGCTCAAAAAAGATTTTTCAAACCTCAATACCCGCCAAAATCGGCAAAGGTGGCATTAGTCAAGGCGTCATTTCAGAAGAAGGTATTCAGAGAGCATTGACGGTTCTCAGTGGCTTCAAAGAAGAAATTGACAAGCATGAAATAGCTATTGAAAAAATATATGCTACTGGTACAAGTGCTATCAGAAATGCAGGAAATAAAGCTGAATTTATTGAGCGAGTTGAGCAAGAAACAGGTATTAAAATTAGAGTTATTTCGGGCGAAGAAGAAGCCGAACTCATTTGTCTGGGCGTGAAACAAGCCATGAGTATTCCTGAAACTTCCATGATTATGGATATTGGCGGAGGTAGTGTGGAGTTTATTATCTGTAATGATGAAAAGATTTTTTGGAAGCAAAGTTTTGAAATTGGTGGGCAAAGATTAATGGATAAATTCATGAAATCTGACCCAATTTCAATGCGTTCGATACAAATGATGGATGATTATTTTAGAGAAGCCCTCCTACCCTTAGCTAATGCTTGTCATCAGTATGCTCCTAAAGTTTTAATTGGCTCTTCTGGTTCATTCGATACGCTCATTGATATGCAATACATGAAAGAAAAAGGCCAACTACCTGAAGCACATGAAGTAGCATTTGAATATCAAATTCCAGCATTTTATTGGGCTTATGATGAATTGATTTTTAAAAATCACGAAGAAAGAATGCAAATTCCGGGAATGATTGAGCTTAGAGTTGATATGATTGTGGTTGCCATGTGCTTAATTCGATTCATTATTCAATTGCACGAAATTCAAAGAATTAGGGTTTCAAGCTATGCTTTAAAAGAAGGCATTATGGCTCAAGCATTGAAAAATTAGAAATTCACTTCATAATAATAGCCATTTACACCTCTGTTTATCAATAATAATTTGATATTTTTCTCGAAAAAAATCTATATTTTTAGAAGATTTTTCACATCCAAATCAATTAATTTTAAGTATTACCTATTACCCTATGCTCAAATTAGTAAAAAATGCCAATCTGCAACCTGGCAATCAAGCTATCATTTCTGATAACCAATCATATACTTATCAGAATTTATTAGATTCCTCCGAAAAATTTGCCTCACTTTTACTTGAAAAAAGTTCAGATCTAAACGAAACGCGTGTCGCGTTTATGGTTTCTCCGGGTTTCGATTATGTAAGCATTCAATGGGGAATTTGGCGTGCAGGGGGAATTGCCGTGCCTTTGTGCATTAGTTATCCATTGCCTTCATTACAATATGTGATCGAAGATACAGGGGCTGAAATTGTAATTGCAGGTGCCGAATACGCCGAAATTCTAAAACCTTTAGCTGCTGAAAAAGGATTCAGATATATAATTTTGCCTGAAGTTGACAAACTTTCTATTCCGTCAAAAAAATTACCTAATATTCAATCTACTCGTAAAGCGATGATACTCTATACGAGTGGTACTACTAATTTACCCAAAGGCGTTGTGACCACACATGCCAACATTGAGGCTCAAATTTCTACCTTGGTGAAATCTTGGAAGTGGTCAGCCCAAGACCATGTTTTATGTGTACTTCCATTACACCATGTACACGGAATCATCAATGTTATTTCTTGTGCTTTGTGGTCGGGAGCAACCGTTGAGTTTTTGCCATCATTTTCAGCAGAAGGCGTTTTTGGTGCATTTCAGCAAGGTAAAATCAATCTATTCATGGCAGTACCAACGATTTACTTCAAATTAATTGCTCATTGGGAAAGCTTACCTATCGACCAACAAAAACAAATTTCTGATACGCTTGCCAAATTCCGCTTGATGGTTTCGGGTTCAGCAGCCTTGCCAGTATCAGTTATGGAAAAATGGAAAAATATCAGTACGCATACATTGCTCGAACGCTACGGAATGACCGAAATTGGCATGGGTATCAGTAACCCGTACGATGGAGAAAGGAAGGCTGGATACATTGGTAAACCATTATCAGGAGTAAAAGCCAGACTCGTAGATGAAAATAACCAAGTGGTGAAACGTGGACAACCTGGAGAAATTCAGATAAAAGGCAAAAATGTTTTCTTGGAATATTGGAATAAACCCGAAGCTACTCAAAAGACTTTCACGGCTGATGGTTGGTTTAAAACTGGAGATGTGGCGGTGGTTGAAAAAGGATATTATCGAATTTTAGGACGTGACTCTATTGATATTATTAAGTCAGGCGGGTATAAAATTTCAGCTTTAGAAATTGAAGAAATCTTGCGTACGCACCCAGCAATCAATGATTGTAGTGTGGTTGGGGTGCCCAATGATGAATGGGGCGAACTCGTAGCTGCTGCTATCATTGTCAATGACCCTAATTTAGATTTAAAGGCATTAAATGCTTGGATGAGAGAAAAAATGCCAGCCTACAAAACACCTCGTCAATATAAGATTGTAGAAGAACTTCCAAGAAATGCCATGGGCAAAGTGACAAAGAATGATTTGAAAAAAATGTTCATCTAATTTAGTAATGTTTAGCACGGATGCACTGTGAACAAAGAGTTTCACAGAGCAATAGTATTGAATTTTCTATGTGGAAAACAACAACCTACAAATAAAACTAACTTACCTAAACAATGATAATCTACGGAGTGGCTATTTTAGCCTTTTGTTATGTAATTGGCCAGCTATTTGGCGAATTTCTTGGAAAATTACTTGGCGTTGATGCCAATGTTGGTGGCGTAGGTTTTGCTATGCTATTATTAATTATATTAAGCGACTGGTTCAATAAAAAAGGTTATCTCGACCGACAAACAGAAAACGGCATTTTGTTCTGGAATCAAATGTATATTCCAATTGTAGTGGCAATGTCTGCCACACAAAATGTGCGAGTTGCTGTTTCAAGTGGCTTTATTGCAGTCTTAGCAGGCCTTATTCCCATAATTATTTGTGCTATTATGATTCCATTATTAGCTAAACTTTCAAAAAATACCCAACTCGACTAATATGGAAATCATTGTAAAATTCTTTGAAAAAAACGGTTTGATAATTGCCTTCTTGTCGGTTGGTATAATTACTTACATCTCTGGCGTATTTTCTGATAAACTTACTAGAAAAAAAATTCCCGCTTCTGCCATAGCCATTCTCATTGGTTTGGTTTTGGCCTATGTTGGTGGCATTTACACTAAAGGCGAAAAAGGTTTGGCTGATATAAAAATATTTTCAGGTTTTGGTATGATGGGAGGCTCAATGCTCCGTGATTTTGCCATTGTCTCTACGGCTATGGGAGCAAGTTTTGTCATCATGAAACGAACAGGCTGGGTTGGAGCTTTATCGCTTTTCTTAGGAATCGTGCTTTCATTTATTTCTGGAGTAGTTGTTGGGCTTTTTGGTGGATATACTGATGCTATTAGCCTAAGTACCATTGGTGCAGGAGCTTGCACGTATATCGTCGGGCCTGTTACAGGAGCTGCCATTGGAGCAAACTCTGATGTAATTGCCCTGAGTATTGCCGCAGGTGTAGTAAAAGCCATTGCAGTAACTATTGGCACACCGTTTATTGCAAAATATATTGGTCTCAACAACCCTCATACTGCCATGGTTTTTGGAGGTTTAATGGGTACAACCAGTGGTGTTACGGCAGGTTTAGCAGCAACAGATCCCAAGTTAGTACCTTACGGGGCTCTTACAGCTACTTTTTATACTGGATTGGGTTGTTTATTCTGCCCCTCGGTTTTGTTTTTATTGATGAAATTGATTTTTGCTTAAAAATCTACGCCTATTATAAAGTTTTGGGGTCTAAGACCTAGAATGGACATTAGACCCCAAAATTGATTTATTAGTAATGACCAAACCTTATAAAACAACCATAGCTTTGATAACTTGCGATTTTGGGTCGAGCCATGTCTCAAAAATTTCAGGTAAATCTTCAAAAGCAGCTTCATGAGTCAACCATGCTTTGGTATTGATTTCCCCACTTTCCATCTTCGAAATAATGTGTTTAAAATCAGCAGGCAAGGCATTTCTACTGGCTAAAAGTGTAATTTCTCTTCGATGAAAATCTGGGTCAAAAAAGGTTACTTCTCCTTGAAAAAGCCCAACGTAAACTAACTTTCCGCCAAAGCAAACATAAGAAAACGCCTTCATCATTGATTGGGCATTCCCTGTGGCATCAAAAACAACAGTAGGTAAATTTCCACCTAACGTTTTTCTTAAATCATCAGCAGAATAATTTTCATTAGGAACAATACTTACATCAATTCCAATAGCTTGGTTTGCAAAAGCTAGTCGTTGTTCGCTAAAATCCATTACCGCAATTTTTGCACCATTGATTTTGGCAAACTGAATAACAGAAAGACCAATAGGCCCCGCACCAATAACCAATACAATATCTTTTTCGGTTACATTTGCTCTTTGTACAGCATGCGAACCAATCCCTAAAGTTTCAACCAAAGCCAGTTGTTCATAAGCTAATTTTTCAGAAGTATGAAGTTTATTGACTGGCACTTTTAAATATTCTACCATTCCACCATCAATATGCACACCCAATACTTTTAGGCTCTCACAACAGTTGGTTCTGCCATTTTTACATGGTTGACACTCTCCACAATTCAAATATGGTTCGACTGATACTTTCGCTCCAACTTTAATACCTCCATTTTGAGCTTCACTCCCTAATGCAATCACTTCCGCACCAAGTTCATGTCCTAAAACACGAGGATACGAGAAAAATGGTTGACGCCCACGATACGCATGATAATCAGTTCCACAAATACCAATGCGATGGATTTTCAACAAAGCTTCGTGCGGAGCTAATGTATCATCAAAATCTTGGTGAATAAATTTGAGTTCTTGAGGTTGGTTTAAAATGATAGTTTTCAAAGTGTATATTTTTAAGTTTTAAATCACAAATGATATTTCTTTAAATTCAAATTTTTTCAATTCTTGCCCAACTTCCATCATCAAATGACCACTATCTGCAACATCTACTATTTTTCCTTTGAAAATAATTTCTTCTTTTTCATAAAGATGCTCCTCTCCTACCCTAAATAATCTCTCTATGTATTTCTTTTTCTGTGTTTCAATAAACGCCCCTCCATTTTTCAGTTGCAAATAATATTTTTCTATGCATCCACATAATTGTTCAATCAGTGTCTGAATTTCAAAATCTTCTTGCTTTTGCGTTGCCAAACGAAGCGAAATAGCTTTTTCGTTAGAAAAACTCAATTGATTAATATTTAATCCTATTCCTATCACCGAATAGGCAATTCTGCTTCCCGAAAGCGTATTTTCAATCAAAACTCCTCCCATTTTTTTATTACCAACATAAATATCGTTAGGCCATTTTATAGCTAAACCATTTGATAAATATTTGCACAAAAACTCAAAAATACCCAAAGAAACCGCAATATTTAGACGAAATTGATGAACAACTGATAAAAAATCTGGTTTTAATATTATTGAAAATGTAATATTTTGATTCGGGAGGGCTTCCCAAGTGTTTCCACGCTGCCCACGGCCAGCAGTTTGATTGGAGGTAATGACAATAGTACCATCAAAAACTCTCTTTGTTTGAATTATTTCGGCAGCAATATCGTTAGTTGAATGACAACTTGGCAGATAAATATGATTTTTGCCGAGAAATAAAGTTTTGGGTTGAAAATTGTGCAACTTTATACTAATTTAGCGTTTTAGTAAAGTATCATCTTTTTGGCAGATTTTTATGGTATTTTTTTGCTCCATTTGAATCGCTAAAAGTAATTAAATTAAATTTTTAGTGAAGTTCGTTATCTTCTAATGATTTTTAGCTAAATTATACGAACCGCTCACAAAATTAACTGAAGATAAGATTGAATGAAAGAAATCAAAGAACTTTCTGGTGAAGAGTTATGTCGCTTAGTAGTACACGGAATGTTAGAAAAAAAAGCGACCAATATTGTAGTAATGGATTTACGAAATGTAAAAAATGCTATTACTGACTATTTTGTAATTTGCTCTGGAAACACCGATACACAAATTGATGCCATTGCTACCTCAGTGGACGAAGAAGTTTTCAAAGGTTCAAAAATGAATCCATGGCACCAAGAAGGAAAGCAAAACAGAGAATGGATTTTACTCGACTACGTAGATGTTGTCGTGCATGTTTTTAGAAAAGACCGTCGTAAATTCTATGATTTAGAATCACTTTGGGGAGATGCCGAAACAACAATAATCGAGGAAAGTGTTGAACCCGAAGCACCACAACCAATGTACTTCGAGGATTAATCTGGTAACCAAGAACCTTTACAAGTTTCGTGCAACCTTGTAAAGGTTATTTTTATAATAATCGCACTAAATTTTGAAAAACTAATTAAAATGTCAGACAACAACAGTAATGAGTTCCAAAAAAGAAAACCGACCAACAACGGTGGTGGCGGTTTACAAGGCTGGATTGTAGCGGCAATTATCATGGGGATTATCGGCTTTTTGTTATTTTCTAGGTCAGCTTCTTTGGCTCCTATCAAATACAAACAGCTTGAACAAATGATTCTACAAAAAGATGTAGAGAAAGTAGCCGTTGTAGAAGGAAACCGAAGTGTAGAAGTAACACTTACTCGTGATGCTTTACAAAAACCAGAATATAAAAAAGATTTAGGTAATAATCGTTATAATGCAAGTGGTCCGCACTTAAAAGTTGATTTGATTTCGGTTGAATCGTTTATGAACGATTACACGAATTTTCTAAAAACTGCACCTATTGATGAAGCTTACCGACAAGCATTGTATCCAGAAAGCATTGAGCGTCAGGATATGATGAATATGGTTTGGCAATTACTTCCATTTATTGTTGTATTAGGCTTGATGTACTTCTTAATGAGCCGAATGACAGGTGGTGGTGGCCCCGGTGGTGCAATCTTCAATATCGGAAAATCAAGAGCTGCTTTGTTTGATGCCGATAATAAAGTAAAAATCACTTTTAATGATGTAGCAGGTCTAGAAGAAGCGAAAGAAGAACTTCAAGAAATCGTTGATTTCTTAAAAACTCCAAAAAAATATACTGAGCTTGGAGGTAAAATACCAAAAGGTGCTTTATTAGTAGGCCCTCCAGGAACAGGTAAAACACTCTTAGCTAAAGCTGTGGCTGGTGAAGCTAGTGTGCCTTTCTTCTCATTGTCAGGTTCTGATTTCGTAGAAATGTTTGTGGGTGTAGGTGCCGCTCGTGTACGTGACCTCTTCAAACAAGCGAAAGAAAAAGCTCCATGTATCATTTTTATTGATGAAATTGATGCCGTTGGTCGCTCACGTGGACGTGGTTCAATGCCAGGTGCTAACGACGAACGTGAAAATACACTTAACTCGCTATTGGTAGAAATGGATGGCTTTGGTTCAGATGCTGGTATTATTATTTTAGCAGCTACCAACCGCCCAGATGTACTAGATTCTGCTTTGATGCGTCCGGGCCGTTTCGACCGCCAAATTAGTGTCGATGCTCCAGATATCATCGGTCGTGAGGCTATTTTCAAAGTGCACATGAAGCCTTTGAAATTATCAAATGATATTGATATTAAAAAACTAGCTGCACAAACACCTGGTTTTGCTGGTGCAGAAATTGCCAACGTTTGTAATGAAGCTGCCCTTTTGGCTGCTCGTCGTGGAAAATCAGCTATTGATATGCAAGATTTCCATGATGCCATCGACCGTGAAATTGGTGGTCTAGAAAAGAAAAACAAACTAATTTCTCCAGAAGAAAAAGAGATTGTTGCTTATCATGAAGCAGGCCACGCAGTAGCAGGGTGGTTCTTAGAACACGCCAATCCTCTAGTAAAAGTTAGTATTGTACCGCGTGGTATTGCTGCATTAGGATATGCCCAATATTTACCAAAGGAACAATATTTGTATCGTACCGAACAACTTTTCGATGAAATGTGTATGACACTTGGTGGCCGTGCAGCAGAAGAAGTTGTTTTTGGAAAAATCACCACTGGTGCATTGAGCGATTTAGAAAGAATCACGAAAAGTGCTTATGGAATGATTTCCGTTTATGGTATGAACGACCGCATTGGTAATGTTTCTTACTATGACTCGAAAGGACAAGGTGAAATGTCATTCACGAAACCATATTCAGAAGATACTGCAAAGGTAATTGATGAAGAGGTGAAGAAATTGATTGATAGTGCTTACGTTCGCACGAAAGAATTATTAATCGAAAAACGTGAAGAATTAGAGAAAATCGCTCAAGAATTATTGAAAAAAGAAATTCTTTATCAATCAGACTTAGTTGATTTAATTGGTAAGCGTCCGTTTGAGAAATTGACTAATTACCAAGAATTTATGGATAAAGTCGATACTCCAACTGAAGAACAACCTTCAGTAACTGAGTAATAAAAACAAACATATCATAACAAAAAAGCTCATCTTTCGATGAGCTTTTTTGTTATGATAACTGGTGTATTTGAATGATTTTGATTTGATAATAGACAAATTCAGAAAATATAAAATCTATCAAGATTTTTTTGCCTCAACTATTGCTACTGTAAATCGTACAGCACAAACCAATTTTTGTTCTTCTGAAGTTATTTTTATATCCCATACGTGAGTAGTTCGGCCGATATGCAGAGGAGTTGCCTTGGCATAAACAAATCCACTACTTACCGACCTGATATGATTGGCATTAATTTCCAAACCCACCGCTCGATGGGTAGTGGGGTCATCTAATGCTAGAATAGAAGCTACACTACCTAAAGATTCAGCCAAAGCCACAGACGCACCTCCGTGTAAAATTCCAAAAGGTTGCGTAGTACGGTAATCAACTGGCATTCGAGCTCTTACAAAATCATCACCTACTTCAATAATTTCAATTCCTAAGTGTTCGCTTAATGATGGTTGACCAAAGGGTTTCGACACATCGAAATGCTTTTTAAACATATTTTTTTTATTTATAATTAATACACTAATAACGCTATTTTTCAAATCTCTTTAAACTAATAGGGCAATATTTTGTAATTTTGCAACTTTATTAGTTTTACCCAAAACTAAGGTTTGTTTTAGATAGTTTCAATTTAAAATTCTGATATTTTGCATACCAAAACAATTTACTTAATTCGTCACGGAGAAACCGAATTTAATCGCAGGGGGGTAGTTCAAGGTAGCGGCATCGACTCAGACCTTAATGAACTTGGTTTTATTCAAGCAAGAGCTTTTTTTGAAGCTTATCAACACATTGAGTTTGATAAAATCTACACATCAAAACTTCGTCGAACTGTCCAAACCGTTCAAAACTTCATTGATTTAGGTATTCCTTTTGAGCAATTTGAAGGCCTAAACGAAATTAGTTGGGGAGAAAAAGAGGGAAAAGTGCCTAACTATTTAGAAGATGAGAACTATCTTGAAATTATAGCGAATTGGAGCAATGGAAAAACGGATATTCCCGCAGCACCAGGGGGTGAAACGCCCGAACAAGTAGTTGCTCGCCAAAAAGAGTCATTTGAACAAATTATGGCCCAAACTCATGAAAAAACCATTTTGGTTGCCATGCACGGAAGAGCAATAAGAATCTTATTAACCCACTTATTGGAGTTACCTTTATCGCACATGGATACATTCCAACATAGTAATTTATGCCTTTATCGACTAAGCTACGATTATTCAAATAATAAATTTACATTAGATTTAGCAAATGACACCTCACATCTATCAGAAATATTGATAAAATAATATACCCGTTTATTGAATCATTTTCCCATTGATGTAGAAAAAAGCCGTTTACCTACTATCTTTATGTAATTTTAAATGACATATCAATTCGATAAAGCATAAAAGCTTTGTTTTCGGGCAATCGTATGAGTAAAAACAAATTATATTGGTTATTTCAAATTGTAGGATGGGGGCTTTATTTTAGTAATGAAATAGTTGCTTATACCATTCAATATGGATTCGATAACCAAATGGTGTTTCAAGCTTGTGCTAACATGGTTTTGGCCATTTTACTCACGCACTCATTCCGATTCATTGTCAAAAGATACAACTGGATTACTCTACCCATGCCCCAGTTGGCCATTAGGGTTGTTTTAGGTGTATTTGTGATGACAGATTTACTGGTAGCCTTAAACCTTCCACTCGATGCCAAATATACGGGTCAATTATTAAACGAAAACCCTATTTTAGCCATAGAATACTTTATTAACCTTTCAAAACCAACAATGGTTTGGGTGTTAATCTATGTATTTTATCATTATTCTGAAGAAAAACGCCAACGTGAAATAGAGCAGTTGAAACTTCGTACCTCTATCAAAGAAACAGAAGCGAAGGTACTTAAGGCACAAATGAATCCACACTTTATGTTTAATGCTTTGAATAGTATCAGAGCGTTGGTTTATGAAGACCCCTCTAAGGCTCAACAAGGTATTACACAATTATCTAACATCCTTCGCAGCTCACTGATTGCCGACCGCCGAACCACTATTTCGCTCAAAGAAGAACTCAAAACTATTGAAGACTATCTGGCCTTAGAAAAGGTTAGATATGAAGAACGCCTTCAAACCAAATGGGATGTAGATAATGAAACACTTGGTATTCAAGTGCCACCAATGATGCTACAAACTTTGGTTGAAAATGCCATTAAACACGGCGTTCAAAAAGCTATTGGATGGGGGTTTGTTGAAATAAATACAAGTATTATTGATGATAAACTCTTGATAAAGATTAGAAATACAGGTCAATTACATAGTACTGAGTCTGATTCTGAATCAAGTGGTTTTGGCTTAAAAAATACTGCTCAACGCCTTGATATTTTGTATAGTAGTGATGCTTATTTCAAAATTTATCAAGAAGATAACTTAACTGTTTGTGCTGAAATTATGATTCCAACTGGTAATCCTGATATAAAAACAAATCTTTCATTTGATTCGACAGCAGCAAAAGCCGCCAGTTAAATTCACCGAATATTATATAAAAGCTATAACGCATGAAAGCAATTATCATTGATGACGAACGCCTAGCACGTAATGAATTACGCCGTTTGCTCGAAAACTTTCCAAAAATTGAAATCATTGGCGAGGCTGCTAATGCCGATGAAGCCCTTAATTTAATTGATGAATTATCTCCAGATTTACTTTTCTTGGATATTCAAATGCCCGGTAAAACAGGCTTCCAATTACTAGAATCAATTGAAGGAAAAGTACCAGAAGTAATTTTCACAACGGCTTATGACGAATATGCCCTCAAAGCTTTCGAATTCAATGCCCTTGATTACTTGATGAAGCCAATTGATGTACAACGTTTGGCAGAAGCTATTCAACGTGTTGAAGAAGAGCAAATTCATGATGTTGAACGCAAAGAAGGAATCAAGCTTTTGGGAGAATCAGACCAAGTTTTTGTAAAAGATGGTGAAAAATGCTGGTTTGTTCGTTTAGGTAAAGTTCGTTTGTTTGAATCAATGGGTAATTATGTGCGTCTGCATTTCGACGACCAAAAGCCTATGATTCTTAAATCTTTAAATAGTTTAGAAGAACGACTTGACCCCAAAATTTATTTCCGTGCCAATCGGAAGCATATCATTAATCTAGCTTGGATTGATAAAATTGAGCCTTGGTTTTCGGGTGGTTTACTCGTAACACTGAAAACAACAGATAAAGGAACTACTACCGAAAAAATCGAAATATCTCGCCGCCAAGCCATCAAATTCAAAGATTTGATGTCGCTGTAATCAATAATATTTACGTTATTACTCACAGTATAGACGTTGCATGTAACGTCTCTACGTAACGTCTTGATGGACTATCCCTATTCATCTATTTTTATTTAGCAAGAAAATCCAAAAATACCGAGAGTATTAGTCGCCTTTTTGTTTTAGAATTTCTTAGATTTGTCCAACTCAATGAACATCGTAGATAACAATGACAGCAAAATCAAACTTAGACAAACTAGAGATACTGAATAGCAAAAATCAAGAAGCACTCTTAGGTGGCGGCGAAAAAAGAATCGAATCACAACATAAAAAAGGTAAACTTACCGCACGTGAACGCATCGAATTATTACTCGATGAAGGTACTTTCGAGGAAATTGGTCGTTTTGTTATGCACCGTAGCAAAGATTTTGGCTTAGATAAAGAATATTATTTAGGTGATGGAGTAGTAACTGGCTACGGTACAATTTCGGGTAGATTAGTCTATGTTTTTGCTCAAGATTTTACGGTTTTTGGCGGCTCTCTCTCTGAAACTTATGCCGAAAAAATCTGTAAAATCATGGATATGGCTATGAAAAATGGTGCACCAGTCATTGGCCTAAATGATTCAGGCGGTGCTCGTATTCAAGAGGGTGTCAACTCTTTGGCGGGTTATGCAGATATTTTTTACAGAAACACATTAGCTTCAGGTGTCATTCCACAAATCTCGGCAATTATGGGGCCATGTGCTGGTGGAGCTGTTTATTCTCCTGCCCTAACAGATTATGTTTTAATGGTAGAGAATACCTCTTATATGTTCGTAACAGGGCCAAATGTTGTGAAAACAGTTACGCACGAAGATGTGAGTTCAGAAGAATTAGGTGGAGCCATGACACACGCCACTAAATCAGGAGTTACACACTTTGTTTCTCCAAATGAAGTCGAGTGTATCAATGATATTAAAAAACTCTTTAGTTATATTCCTTCAAACTGCGAAGAACAACCTCCATTCGTGGCGTATGAGTCTAATGGAAATGAAAAAAGACCAGAATTAGCCAAGTTAATGCCCGAAAATCCGAATCAACCTTATGATATGCGTGAAGTAGTAGAGCAATTGGTTGATGAATGCAGTTTTTTTGAAGTACATAAGAATTTTGCTGAAAATATTGTTGTTGGTTTTGCCCGAATTGGTGGTCGAAGTATCGGAGTTGTAGGTAATCAACCAGCAGTAATGGCTGGTGTACTTGATATAAATGCAAGTTTGAAAGGTGCAAGATTCGTACGCTTTTGCGATTGTTACAATATTCCACTTTTAGTTTTAGAAGATGTACCTGGTTTTCTCCCGGGAACTGACCAAGAATGGAATGGTATTATTTCGCACGGAGCTAAATTACTTTATGCTTTTTGTGAGGCCACAGTACCAAGAGTTACGGTGATTACTCGAAAAGCCTATGGGGGAGCTTACTGTGTTATGAATTCAAAGCACATTGGGGCTGATATGAATTACGCTTGGACCTCAGCCGAAATTGCTGTAATGGGTGCTGCTGGTGCAGCAGAGATTATATTTAGAAAGGAAATTTCAGAAGCAGTTGACCCAGCAGCCGAACTTCAAAATAAAGTAGATGAATACACAGAAAAGTTTGCTAATCCTTACAAAGCGGCACACCGTGGCTATATTGATGAGGTTATAAATCCTGTGGATACACGTGAGAAATTGATAAAAGCATTTAAAATGCTTGAAAATAAGGCAACAAATCTTCCTCGTAAAAAACACGGAAATATTCCGCTATAAATAAAATCGTTTTCTTATTTGAAAGGTACTTGGAATTTCTCCATGTACCTTTTTTATTCAGCCAAAAAAATAAAACTTTGGTTAGAATCTAATAATTAGCTGATAAGTGATATTTTCGCGAAAAATATTATTCGTATAACAATGATTAGCAAAGCAAACATAAGCGACATCCCTGCTTTAAATTTATTAGTTAATTCGGCATATCGTGGAGAATCCTCTAAGAAAGGTTGGACAACCGAAGAACATTTATTAGATGGGATTAGAACCGATGAAGAGTCTTTAGAAGAACTACTTACAAACCCCAATGCCACCATTCTAAAATATTCGGAAAATGACAAAATTCTCGGTTGTGTTTACCTTGAAAAACAAGCAGATAAACTTTACTTAGGAATGTTAACAGTTTCGCCCGAATTACAAGGAGCAGGAATTGGGAAAAAATTAATCAAAGCTGCTGAACAATTAGCTAGAGCAGAAGATTTAGAAAAAGTATCTATGACTGTCATTTCAGTAAGAAAAGAACTCATAGAATTTTACGAACGCCGAGGATACCAATCAACTGGAGAACGAAAACCATTTCCAATGGATAACCCAAAGTTCGGATTACCCAAACAAGTTTTAGAATTCATTGTGATGGAGAAAAAAATCGCCTAATCAAAAGAGGTTATTGATTCGGTTTTGAAGATTTTCAACAAATTTTATATCTAAACTCTAATTTTCTTAGTTATAACTTTATGTAAAAACATCAACTTTTCCGAACAAAACCTCATTTTTTCAGTCTTAAACACTGATTTTCAAAGATTATTGTTCCAATAATTAGTTTTTTTTCGTATCTTTGCATACTTTTTTTTGGAAGACACCTCCCACTAATAATATATTGAGATATGCGTAAACTTCGTATTCTATACGTCGCAAGTGAGATAAATCCCTTCCTGCAAGTTTCAGAAGTAGCTGAATTTCTTCGTAAACTGCCGCAAGCCATGCAAGAGAAAGGCATGGAAATCAGAATTCTAATCCCACGCTTTGGGTCTATCAACGAGCGTAAAAACCGCCTCCATGAAGTGGTGCGTCTATCAGGTATTAATATTACCGTTGGAGATGATGAAAAACCCCTGATTATTAAAGTAGCTTCGATACCAACTGCAAAATTGCAAGTTTATTTTTTAGACAACGAAGACTATTTTAACAGAAAATACGTTTTCTTAGATAAGGAAGGAAGTTTTTACGATGATAATGACGAAAGAACAATTTTCTTCTGCAAGGGCGTATTAGAAACTGTAAAAAAACTTGGTTGGGCTCCTGACATCGTTCATTGTACAGATTGGATGACATCGTTGATTCCTTTGTATTTGAAAACGACTTACAAGAACGACCCTGTCTTTAAAGATACTAAATCAGTATTTACAGTTTATAACAATAGCTTCGACCATAAATTCGATGAAGACATTATTGAAAAAGCCAAATCAATGGATGTTTCGGATGAAAATTTATCAAACCTACGTTCAGCCGATTTTGAAGGTTTTATAAAAATAGGTTGCCAGTACGCCGATGCTATTGTAAGAGCCAACGAGGAATCGAATGAAAAATTAAGTAAACTTTTGAATGAAATTGCAGCAAACACTATCGAAGCAAGCATTGAAGATGACAACGTTACGGAAACGTATTTTAACCTTTACACAGAACTTGTTCCTGAATAATATTGGTATAGATGTAAAGTTTTTACATCTCAAAACAATGCGGAATTTAGCAATAATGCTATTTTCCGCATTATTTTTCTCGTGCGAAGACCCAACCGCAATTCTTATCAATACATCAAACACTGGTGGTCAGGTAGCAACTATTTTTACAGATACTGTAAAAGTAGCCTCATCGTCATTATTGCTTGATTCAACATTTACATCCGGACAAGCTGGTGGGGTAGTTGGACGCTATAAAGACCCTCTTTTAGGAGAAGTAAGTGCGAAAACATTTACCGAAATCTCCCTCCCATTATTGAATACAGATGTATTTACAACACTTAAGTTTCCTGCGGCAGACTCAGGTATCACTGTTTATGACTCTGTTTACGTATTTTTTGCTCATAATGGCTTTGCTTACGGCGATAGTACCAAAGATTATAATCTTACGCTTCACCGTCTCACTCAGAGCTTTGATAAAACAAGATATACTAATGAAGATGTAATGACTTACGACCCAACCCCAATGGCAAGTAAGACATTTACTTATAAAGAATTAAAGCGTGCTAATTCAACCGTACAGGATAGTTTAATTTCGATGAAATTACCGAAATCACTTGGTGAAGAAATTTATAAATTATTCTATACAGAATCAGGTTCAACAATCGAAAAATTTACTGCTGCTGTCAAAGGAATTGCTTTAGTTTCAAACCAAACAGCTCAGAATGTTTATGGTATTTCTTTAGCCGGAAGTTATATTCAGCTTTACTACCATACTACTACATCGACTGATAGAAAGAGTATTCCACTTACATTTTACTCAAAGCGTTTTAGTCAAATACAAGGTAATAGAGCGGGTACAGTTCTACAAAACTTGAAAAAATTACAACCAATTTCGTCAAGCCTAACCAGCAATCGTGCATATTTACAATCAGGTATCGGAATATCACCAAAGATTAATTTCCCTTCATTATCAGCATTTGCAACAAGTGGTAGTTTGATTGTCAATAAAGCTGAATTAGTAATTGAAGCTGATTTAGACCAAATCACTGGTAATTATCCCGTTCCAGCTCAAGTATCATTAGTGCATTTAGACAATGAAAATAGATTGAGAAAAACATCAACAGGTTTAATTGATTTTGTGGGTCTAGATGGTCTAACTGGCACTCAATATACGGCATCTTACAATAAAACCACCAATAGTTATAGCTTTAATTTCACTTCTTTACTACAAGACTTGATTAATAAAAAGCAAACAAACAACGGATTAGCAATCGTTCCTAGTTTATTGAATACAACAACCTCTACCATCTCGGTTTATAATAGTAATGTATCTAGATTAGTAGTTAAAAATATAAAGCTGAATGTTTATTACTCAACGAAAAAATAAGTTGGTTTTGAACAAAAAAAAGCCCAGTTTGAAAGTCTCAAACTGGGCTTTTGCTTAATGAAACTGCTCAGTTTCCGTAGAATTAGCCATAGCAGTTGTTGAAGCGGCACCCGCAGTAACGACATTCTGAACGGCATCAAAATATCCAGTACCAACAAAAGCTTGATGTTTGATAGCCTTAAAACCTTTATTTTGAAGAGCAAATTCACGTTGCTGTAATTCAGAGAAACCAGCCATGCCTCGTTCAACATAAGCACTCGATAACTCAAACATGGCAGTATTTAGGGCATGAAAACCAGCTAAAGTTATAAATTGGAACTTATAACCCATCTCAGCCAATTCTTCACGAAAGGTGAGCATTTGATTTTCGTTCATGTATTTTGCCCAATTAAATGAAGGTGAACAATTATAAGCCAACATTTTTTCAGGATATTTTTCTCGAATTCCTTGAGCAAATTCTCTAGCTAAACCTAAGTCTGGATTTCCAGTTTCCATCCAAATTAAATCAGCATAGGGAGCATAACTTAAACCACGATTGATACCTTGCTCTAATCCATTTTTCACATAAAAGAATCCTTCGGGTGTACGTTCAGTAGATTTAATGAATTTATGGTCACGTTCATCAATATCAGAGGTAATCAAATTAGCAGCCTCTGCATCAGTCCTTGCAATTACTAAAGTTTGAGTGCCCATCACATCAGCGGCCAAACGAGCGGCAATAAGTTTGTTAATGGCTTCTTGGGTAGGCACCAAAACCTTTCCACCCAAATGACCACATTTCTTGGCTGAAGAAAGTTGGTCTTCAAAGTGAACACCAGAAGCACCTGCTTCAATCATCATTTTCATCAATTCAAATGCATTCAAATTTCCTCCAAAACCAGCTTCTGCATCTGCAATAATTGGCACTAACCAATGTGTATCTCCTTCACCATTAACCGATTGAATCTGATCAGCACGTAATAATGCATTATTAATTCTACGAACCACACTTGGAACTGAATCGGCTGGATAAAGGCTTTGGTCAGGATACATCTGTCCAGCTAAATTGGCATCTGCTGCTACTTGCCAACCAGATAGGTAAATAGCTTTCATTCCTGCTTGAACCTCTTGAATGGCCTGATTTCCTGTTAAAGCTCCTAAACCAGCTACCCAATTATCTTGATTAAGCATTTTCCAGAGGCGTTCAGCACCCAACTTCGCAATGGTGTGCTCAATTTGAAAAGAGCCAGTAAGTTTTACTACTTCTTCAGCAGTATATGGTCGTTCGATACCTTTCCAGCGTGGATTAGTTGTCCAATCAGAAATTAACTCATTGATTCGTTGTTGTCTCGTTGTCATTTTTGTAATTAGTTTATTGTTGATGAAATGTTGTTTGTATTTTATTCGGAAAACTTATTCAAGTTCTTTATATGCACCTAAAGTCAGAAATTCGCTGAATTGGCGTTTCATAACTAATGTATTGAATAACTCTGCTGATTTTTTATATTTCCCCTCTGGAATTTGACCATTTTCTGCCAATTTTTTAATCTTTTCCACTTCTTCAACCAGTAGTTGATGGTAATAATTAGGTTCAATAATATCTCCTTCTTGAGTCTTCACCCGATGTTTCAGCCATTGCCAAATTTGTGCTCTTGAGATTTCGGCAGTTGCAGCATCTTCCATTAAATTATGTATGGCAGCAGCACCAATGCCTCGTAACCAAGAATCTATGTAAAGAATTCCTACATTGATATTCGTTCGAAGACCGTTTTCTGTTATTGTGGCATTATCAATTCTTACATCCAATAAATCGTCTGCAGTTACCCTTACATCTTCCCTCAAAATTTCTTTTTGGTGAGACTTTTCCCCTAATTTCTTATTGAATGCTTCCATAGCCACGGGCACCAAATCTGGGTGAGCTACCCAAGTTCCATCAAATCCATTATTTACTTCGAGTTCTTTATCGGCAGTTACTCTCTCAAAAGCCAAAGTATTAACTTTTTCATCTCTTCGATTCGGAATAAATGCAGCCATTCCTCCAATAGCATGTGCCCCTCTTCGATGACAAGTTTTAACCAATAATTGAGTATAGGCACGCATAAAAGGTACTCGCATCGTTACATCTGCACGATCAGGCAAGATAAATTCTGCATGATTTCTAAATTTTTTGATTACACTAAAGATATAATCCCATCGACCAGCGTTTAGACCAGCTAAATGACGGCGAAGCTCGTAGATTATCTCATCCATCTCAAAAGCAGCCAAAATCGTTTCTATCAAAACCGTAACCTTGATTGTTCCAATTGGAATACCCAAAGTTTCTTGGGCTGCTACGAAAATATCATCCCATAAACGTGCTTCTAAATGACTTTCAAGTTTAGGCAAGTAAAAATATGGGCCACTGCCATTTTCAATAAGCTGTTTTGCATTATGAAAAAAATACAAGCCAAAGTCAAAAATTGACGCTGAAATTGGTTCTCCCTCAACTTCTAAATGCTTTTCTAACAAATGCCATCCTCTTGGTCTTACTTTCAACACAGCCGTTTTTTCATTCAAAGAATAAGTTCTACCATTTTCTGCTATAAAATCTATCTCACGACGAATGGCTGCTCGTAAATTCAACTGGCCTTCTATACAATTATCCCAAGTAGGAGAATTAGCATCCTCGAAATCAGCCATGAAAACTTTTGCACCTGAATTGAGAGCATTGATTATCATTCGTCGGTCAACGGGGCCAGTAATCTCAACTCGTCGATTTTGCAAATCTTGTGGAATAGGATTTATTTGCCACTCCGATTCTCTTATCTGTTTAGTAGACTCTAAAAAGTTAGGCATTTCACCAGCATCGATTCTATGCTGACGCTCTTGGCGTTGTGTCAATAAATCTTCTCTTCTCCAATTGAACCTTTTGTGTAGCCCAATAATAAAATCAATGGCTTCAGGAGTTAAGATTGTCTCATAGGCTGGTTTTACTTCGCCTAAGATATCTACTGAGGTGTCGGTATTTGTTCTCATTTTAAAATTTGGTTAATTGTTGATGAAGTGTATGATGATTCAAAGCTATAAAAGCAAATTCAAATTAACAAGCGAATATTCGCTAAATATACAATATTCGCTATTAATTCTTTATATAAGAATATATTTTCTTGATATTATTTTATTTATATATATCATTTTAGCATTTATAGATAAAAAAAAGAAAAAATATCTTTGATTCAATGGCTTATTAATTAAAATTTTATAAGAATTGACTCTTTACAGCTAAATATTTTTCCATTAAAAATCAAAAGAAAAGAATGTCAAACAGGCATTATTTGGATATATAAATTTTTATATACATTTGAATCAAAGTCAAGAAATACAGTATTTATTGAATATTTCACAGATAAAGTATTGTTTTTTCTATAGTAAAGGTTTATCAACAAAATTGATAGGTTAAGAGAAGCAATTCATTGAAGTATAAAGTTTTTTCTAACCTAGAAATCTATTCTAAATCACCAAAAAATATGTGTGGAATTGTAGCTTATGTGGGGCACAGAGAGGCTGCTCCTTTAATTATTAAAGGATTGAAACGTTTGGAATACCGTGGCTATGATAGCTCGGGCATTGCATTATTGAATAGTAATGGATTAAAAGTATATAAGAAAAAGGGGAAAGTAAAAGACCTTGAAAACGAGCTAAGAGATAAAGAACTTTCTGCTACCATCGGCATTGGCCATACTCGTTGGGCAACACATGGTGAGCCAAACGATGTTAACGCTCACCCTCATTATTCAAATAGTGGAAGATTTGCCATCATTCACAATGGAATTATTGAAAACTATGCTTCAATTAAGCAAAGTCTTTTAAACAAAGGCTATACTTTTCAAAGCCAAACAGATACAGAAGTATTGGTAAACTTTGTAGAAGATATTCAAAAAAACAAGAAGTGTTCGCTAGAAGAAGCCGTAAGAATTGCCCTTCATGAAGTAGTGGGTGCGTATGCCATTGTAATTATGGATGCTGAAAATCCAACCCAACTCATTGCTGCACGCAAGGGAAGTCCTTTAGTGATTGGTATAGGAGATGACGAATTTTTCTTTGCTTCTGATGCTACACCAATTATAGAATATACAAAAGATGTAGTTTATTTAGATGATTACGAAATTGCGGTTGTAAAAGATAATGAACTCACAGTCAAGAATTTATCGAACGAAGAAATTGACCCCTACATTCAAACAGTTGAATTAGAGTTAGAAGCTATTGAAAAAGGTGGTTATGAACATTTCATGCTAAAAGAAATCTTCGAGCAACCACGTTCGATTGCCGATTCGATGCGTGGACGTATCAATACTGAAGATGCCACATTGGTTTTGGGAGGTTTGGGAAGTTATTTAGATAAAATTGCCAAAACTAAACGAATTGTAATTGTTGCTTGTGGTACTTCTTGGCATGCTGGATTAGTGGGTGAATATTTGTTTGAAGAATTAGCACGTATCAATGTTGAAGTAGAATATGCTTCTGAATTTAGATACAGAAATCCAATCATCAAAGAGGGAGATATTGTCATTGCTATTTCGCAATCTGGAGAAACTGCCGATACAATGGCGGCTTTGGAACTAGCCAAATCGAAAGGGGCTATTATTTTGGGCGTTTGTAATGTAGTTGGTTCGTCCATTGCTCGTATTACTCATGCGGGAGTTTACACTCACGCAGGGCCTGAAATCGGGGTAGCCAGTACAAAAGCATTTACAGCACAAGTAACGGTGCTTTCTTTGATAGCTATTGCGGTGGCTCAAAAGAAAGGCACTATCAGCAATGAGCTTTATCGTGAATTAATATTTGGATTAGACGCAATACCGAGTAAAGTTGAGAAAATTTTAAAAAATGCAGAAAAAGTAAAAGATATTTCAAAACTATTCACATTTGCATCAAATTTCATCTTCTTGGGTCGTGGGTTAAATTTCCCAGTTGCATTAGAAGGAGCCTTGAAATTAAAAGAGATTTCATACATTCATGCCGAAGGATATCCAGCCGCAGAAATGAAACACGGCCCAATTGCATTGATTGATGAAGATATGCCAGTGGTATTTATTGCTACCAAGGATAGTTCATATGAGAAAATTGTTTCGAATATTCAAGAAGTAAAAGCTCGTAAAGGTAGAGTAATTGCAATTGTTACAGAAGGAGATAATTTGATTCCTAACATGGTGGACTTCACGATTGAAGTACCAAGAACCAACGAACTTTTATCGCCAATATTGACTTCTATTCCATTGCAATTAATATCTTATTATATAGCCGTACTTCGTGGAAGAAACGTTGACCAACCACGTAACCTTGCAAAATCGGTTACTGTGGAGTAAACTTTTAACCTTGGCAGGATTACAAAACCCTGCCAAGGTTTTTTATATAGGCTTCATTCTAATTACAACCGATTTTGAAGTTGGAGTTTTACTAATATCAGCGAAACTATCAATCGGTACTAAAACATTGGCTTCTGGAAAATAAGTTGCCACACATTTTTGCGGAATATTGTAAGGTACAACGATAAATTTCTCAGCTATTCGCTCAATCCCACCGTGATTATTATAAAGATTCACCACCTGATATTTTTCAAATTTTGCTTCTTGCATATCAGTTTCATTCATCATAATGATTCTTCTTTCATTAAAAATCCCTCGGTATCGGTCATCTAAACCATAGATTGTAGTATTAAATTGGTCATGACTTCTAATAGTCATCATCAAATACTCACCTTCTGCCAATTTTATGTTTTCCAATGTATTTATAGTAAACTTGGCTTTTTGAGTATCGGTTGAAAATTTTCTTTCACGAGGAGGATTTGGTAAATAGAAACCTCCATCATTTCGAACACGGATATTATAATTATCAAAACCTGCTATTGATTGCTCAATTAAATCTCTGATATTATCATAATTGGCTATGAGTTTATCCCAATCAAGATTTGTACTTTTTAAAGTCGCTTTTGCGATTCCTGCTACGATGGCTGGTTCGCTCAGCAAATGTTCAGAGACAGGCTTTAGATTTCCTTTGCTACTATGCACCACTCCCATCGAATCTTCAACCGAAACAAATTGTTCAACACCTGCTTGCATATCAAGGTCAGTTCGGCCTAAAGTTGGCAAAATCAAAGCCGATTTTCCGTGAATTAGATGACTACGATTGAGTTTGGTAGAAATATGAACCGTTAAATCGCAATTTTGCAGGGCTTTAGCCGTAAACTCAGTATCGGGTGTAGCTGATAAGAAATTACCTCCCAAACCAATAAAAACTTTTGCTTTACCTTCCGCCATTGCTTTGATAGCCTCTACAGTATCATAACCATGCTTTCGTGGAGGTTCAAAACCAAATACTTTTTGTAGATTATTTAAAAATTCTGCTTTAGGTCTTTCAAAGATACCCATTGTGCGGTCGCCTTGAACGTTTGAGTGTCCACGTACGGGGCAAGTTCCACCACCTTCAATACCAATACTTCCTTTTAATAAAAGAAGATTAACCACCTCACGAATGGTTGGCACTGAATTTTTATGCTGGGTTAGCCCCATGGCCCAGCAAACGATAATTTTTTTATTTGTAATCAATAATTCAGCCGCCGCTCTTATTTCTTCTAAGGCAATACCACATTCGGCTGAAAGCTGCTCTAAAGATTCCTTTTCAAGGCTTTTTATATAATTTTCGTAGTTTTCTGTATGATTAATTAAAAAATCTTTATCAAAAACCTCTCCTGTTTGCTTTTCTGCTTCAAATAAAATCTTGTTGAAGGCTTTTAATAAGGCCAAATCTCCATTGATTCTTATTTGTAAATAAATATCCGTTAGTTTTTCACCACCAAACAATACATCTTTTACTTCTTGTGGATGCTTAAACTTCAACAAACCTGCTTCGACTAAAGGATTTACTGATATTATTTTTGTTCCTGCACGTTTGGCCTTTTCGAGAGCAGAAAGCATTCTTGGATGATTTGTACCGGGGTTTTGCCCGAGAATCATAATCACTTCTGCATTCTCAAAATCTTCTAATTTGACCGAACCCTTTCCTAAACCTAAAGTTTCACCCAAAGCCGAGCCACTTGACTCGTGACACATATTTGAGCAATCGGGCATATTGTTTGTACCATACATTCTGATAAAAAGTTGGTATAAAAAGGCGGCCTCATTACTTGTTCTTCCAGATGTATAAAATATTGCCTCATCAGGTGAATCTAAGCTATTTAATTGATTACCAATAAGTTGAAAAGCATCAGTCCAAGATATTTTTTCGTAGTGCTGTACTCCTTCTCTTACAATTAAAGGATGCGTTAATCTTCCCTGCTGACTCAACCAATAATCAGATTTTTGTGAAAGCTCGGCCACCGAATATTTTTGAAAAAAAACGGGAGTAACTTTTCTCGTAGTGGCTTCCTCGGCAATGGCTTTTGCTCCATTTTCACAATATTCAGCAATTTTTGAACGTTCACCATCAGGGTCTGGCCATGCACAACTGGGGCAATCGACACCACCTTTTTGATTTAAGTTTAATAGAGATTTTAGGCCTCGTCTGATTGGCATCGCACCAAAAACGTGCTTTACAGAAGAAAATACCGCAGTAAAACCCGCTGCTTCTTTGGCTGGTTCAGCAGTTTTTATTCCTGTAAAATCGGTGGGTGGTTGGGGGTTTATTTTTGACATACTATTTTGCGTTTTTCAAACATAGCGAAAAATCTACTTCTACGATAGTTCATTGAATAAATTCTGTTTTGATAAAATTATTCAATTCGGTTTTCATGTGAATAAACATTAAACCCATTTTCTCTTAAAAATCCAATTAACGTAACTCCCAATGATTGGGCTGTTTCGATGGCCAAACTTGAAGGTGCTCCCACACAAGCTATAATCGGAATACCCGCCATTGCTGCTTTCTGAATTATTTCAAAACTTGCCCGACTGCTCATAACCAGAATATTATGCTTAAGTGGTAAAATATTAGCTTGAAATGCTGCTCCTATAACTTTATCAAGGGCGTTATGGCGACCAATGTCTTCTCGCAATACTCCTACATTATCAATTGGCGAATGAATCATAGCGGCATGCAAACCGCCTGTATATTGAAAAAAAACCTGATGCTTTGTTAAAATTTTAAGTAAACTCTGTATAAACTCAACTGAAACTTTGAAATCACTTTTAGGAATAATCGGGCATTTTTGCTCAATCGCTTCGATGGTGGCTTTCCCACATACACCACAACTTGACGTTGCATAAAAGTAGCGTTCAGAATTTCGAAAATCTACTTCTATGGATGGCTTTAACTCTATTCTTACTATATTTTGCTCGGCTTGTCGGCCAGCATCAGTACAATAATGAATAGATAAAATATCTTCTATTTGACTAATGATACCCTCCGTAAATAAAAAACCTAATGCCAACTCAAAATCATGACCAGTGGGCGTTCTCATCGTGATAGAAATACTCTTTTGTTGTCGATTTTGTTCATTTCCAAACCCTAAACGTATTTCTAAAGGCTCTTCCCAAGCTACCAAATCGGGTGTTTTTTCCACATTTTTCGCCCCAAATTTCTTTATTTCAAAAGATTTTATTCCGTACATTTGCTCAGAGGTTTTCTTTATTCGACCAAATTAGTAAAACTTCTTTGATTGATAGTTGTTTGTTTATTAAAATGCAATTACGCTATCGTTCACAAGTTTCAAACTTGTCCTACAATTTATTCATCAATAACAAAATAGCCTGATCTTCAGTCAGACCTTGAAAAAACTATGAAAAAAATTCTAATTTCTCTCTTGTTCCCCAGTTTAGCAATGGCTCAGTATAATTATCCAGTAACAAAAAAAATCGACCACACCGACACGTATCATGGTACCGTAGTTGCCGACCCTTATCGTTGGCTTGAAGATGATCGTTCGGCAGAAACCTCCGAGTGGGTAAAACAACAAAATGAAGTAACCAATAAATACTTCGAGCAAATTCCGTATCGTGGCGAAATCATGAAACGATTGGAAAAAATCTATAATTACCCCAAATATTCTTCTCCTTCACGCAAAGGAGAATGGTTCTATTTCTACAAAAATGATGGTTTACAGAATCAATCTGTACTTTATCGCCAAAAAGGGCTTGATGGCATACCAGAGTTAGTTATTGACCCCAATAAACTTTCTGCCGATGGTACTACACGTTTGGTACAATTTGTATTATCGAAAGATGGAAAATATGGTGCAATGGCATTATCAAAAGGTGGTTCTGACTGGCAAGATATTGTCATTATGGACATGGCTACGAAGCAGAATCTCAGCGAAAAACTCGAATGGGTGAAAGTTTCGGGTATTTCTTGGCAAGGAAATGGTTTCTATTATAGCCGTTATCCGAAACCAGAGGGTAGTGCTTTGGCCGCAAAAAACGAAAATCATCAAGTATTTTTCCATAAAGTTGGCACCAGTCAGGCTGAAGATGAGTTGGTTTTTGAAGACAAAGCCAATCCTCAACGCTTCAATGGCGTTTATACGAGCGAAGACCAAAAATTTGCGTTCTTGAGTATCTCTGACCGTGGCAAAGGTAAAGATGGCAACGCTCTGTATTTTAGAGCAGCTGGTGAAAAGGAATTTAAGCCAATTATTGCTGAAATTACCAATTCGAGTTATAGCATTGTGGATAATATCGGACAAGCATTTTTGGTTCAGACCAACCACAATGCTCCCAATGATAAAGTAGAAAAATTTGATATTGCTACGGGTAAATGGTCAACGATTTTACCCGAAAAACCAGAGCCATTACAAGGAGTAAGTTCGGCAGGTGGTAAGTTATTTGCCTTGTATTTGAAAGATGTCACGACTCGTGTGTATGTCTATGATTTCAACGGAAAGCTTGAAAATGAAGTACAATTACCATCTTTGGGTTCGGCAGGTGGCTTTGGTGGCGAAGCTGATGATAAATTTGTGTTCTATACTTTCAGCACCTTCAACTACCCTCCTACTATTTTCAGGTACGATATTGCAAGCAAGAAAAGTACGGTTTTCCGCTCACCAGAAGTAGATTTTAAAGCAACTGATTTTGAAACAAAACAAGTTTTCTATACAAGTAAAGATGGCACGAAAATTCCGATGTTTATTGTCTATAAAAAAGGCTTAAAACTCAATGGACAAAATCCAACATTGCTTTATGGCTACGGAGGCTTTAATGTAAACTTAAATCCAGGTTTTAGTCCAACCCTAATTCCATTCTTGGAACAAGGTGGCGTTTATGCTTCTGCGAACCTTCGTGGTGGTGGCGAATACGGCGAAAAATGGCACGAGCAAGGTATGAAACTCAAAAAACAGAATGTTTTTGATGATTTTATTGCGGCAGGAGAATATTTGATTAATCAAAAATATTGTGATAACGCTCATTTGGCCATTCGTGGTGGTTCAAATGGTGGACTTTTAGTTGGTGCAGTAATGAATCAACGTCCAGATTTAGCAAAAGTGGCTATTCCACAAGTGGGTGTAATGGATATGCTTCGTTTCCAAAAATTTACAATCGGTTGGAACTGGATTGCCGATTATGGTTCGTCGGATAATGCTGAAGAGTTTAAAACTTTATACGGTTATTCTCCGATTCATAACATCAAATCGGGTATTAATTACCCAGCAACACTCATCACAACGGCCGACCACGATGATAGAGTTGTGCCAGCTCACTCATTCAAATATGCTGCTACATTACAAGAAAAAGGAGCCGGAAGCAGCAAAAATCCATTATTAATAAAGATTGATACAAACTCTGGTCATGGAGCAAGTAATACTAAGAAAAACCTCGAATCGACGGCTGATATTTACGCCTTTATTTGGTGGAATATGGGCTTTGTGCCGAAGTTTTAAGTTTTTGCAATTGTGGCACATCTTTCAGATGTGCCACAATATTTCAAGCCTGTTCAATTAAATTCATCAATTCTCTTTTTCTTTCTTCATATAAAACTTGTTGACTTTTCTTTTCAGTTATAAGTTTTTCTTTCAGTAAAATTATTTCCTTGTGAAGAGATAAAATAGCATTATAAGCATCAACTATTCTTTCTCTAATTTTCATATCAACAAAAATAATATCAAAGAAGTAATCAGCAAATTCCCACGAAGTATTGAATTTTATTTCGGATGGAAATAAATCAGGTTTTAGGTCTTTCAATTCTCTTTTGAGTTTATCAAGAGCATAATTTATTTCTACAATTCCCAGCTTAGCTTTGTTCATTTTTTGACGTTTCAAATAGGTTGCCATAGTTCCTCCGCCAATCATATCCCAAGTGGCATAATCCTTTGCACCTTTCAATTCTTTAACAGCTTTTGGAATTATGGTTAATACATTTTCAGCAGCCAAAATTGCTTCTTGAATTTCATTTTTATAAGCATCAATCTTCACAAGTTCCTCTTGTTTAGAGAAAACATCTACTAATTGTGGATGATTATTTGCTTTCAATAACTTTACTTTTTCTTGAATAAGACCTTCATATTGTATTTTAATCGTTTCTAAATCAAATACTTGAGCTTCGTAAGATTTAATTTCAAGAGAAAGATTATCAACCTTATTCTGCTGGCTTTCAAACTGGATTTTCGCTTGATAATATTCGGCTTGTTCTCGCTCCAATTCTGAGAATTTCTTGTTCAGTAAATTATACCAAATTGATTTCAAGGTTAAAGTTTCAAGGTCTTTAACATCCTTAAACTCATCTTCCATTTGTTGTTTTGTCGCTTCAAGCTTTTTCTGTTCAGTTACATAAACTCGCTTAGCTTCTTGCAGTTTTCGGAGAATTTGCTTTCTATTTTCTAACTTTTGACTTATGATTAATAAGTCGGCATTGAGTGAATTTGGTATCATGTTTTTCGGTTTAATTAGGCTGTAAATCTTACATAAAAAAACATTTTATTAGAACCAATTTAAGTCAAAAGTGCATTTTACATGATATTCGGATAAAAAGAACGATGAATAATTTTCAACCCTCCACATCCTGATGTTTCCAAAGTTCTTGAAAAATTGCGTTAGAGTTTTTCAAAACCTCAAAAGTACCTTCGGCGACTATTTTTCCTTGACTGAGCACATATACATAATCGAAATATCGAAGTAAATGCAAACGATGAAGCGATGAAATGACCGCTTTTTCGGAGAAAGTTTCAAACAAACGCTCATAAATCAATGCTTCTGTTTTTGGGTCAACGCTACTTGTTGGTTCATCCATCAAAACTACTTCGCTGGTTTGAGCGGCCAAAATTCCACGAGCCAACGCCAAACGCTGTTTTTGTCCACCCGAAAGATTGACTCCTTTTTCTTGAATACTTGATTCTAAGCCATTGGGAAGATTTTTGGCCGTATCAGTAAAATAGGCTTCATCACAAACCTTCCAAACATCATCTTTCTCAAAAGGTAATCCAAGTGTAATATTATAGCGAATCGTATTCTCAAAAATCTCAGGTTCTTGCGGAAATAGCGTTACGGTTTCGTTGAGCGTTGCCATCTGAAAGGGTTTTCCATCAACTTCAAATTTCATATTCGCTTCTGGCTCATAAAGCCCTCTTAATAAGGCAAGTAGCGTACTTTTTCCACTACCGCTTTCACCAATAAATGCAATTTTCTTACCTCGTTGAATCTTTATCGAAATATCATGTAAACTCTGCGGAGCGTGACCTTCATCATACGAATCTCGGTGCGAAAAACTTAGATTATCAATCGAAATTGTTTGCCATTTTTGTGGCAAAGCAATGGTCGTTTCTGCTCGGTGATTATTGGCATAATCGTCAGCAATCGAGCGAGCCGTTTGCACATCGGTATTGTACTGCACAATTTCGGTGTATTGCCAAGCCACATCATGAAAAACACTAGTAAACTGATTCACAAAGCCCAACAATGTAACTAAACCACCTACATAAAAAACCTTATTTGGCTCGTAATTTTGATACACGTAACCCAACGTAATCACCACATACGTGAGACCAACGAGCATTTCGGCCGTAAACCATTTCCATTCATTAATCTCCACATTTTTGCGAAAAGGTGGAAATAAATCCTTCACTTTTGCCATCAAACCCAACTCCATACTTTTTTCTAATCGAAGCGTAATGACGGTAATGATGTTTGAAAGACTATCAAAAAGAGTTGAAGAAATCGTGTGTTCTTTTTCATTTACTTCATCAAGCGTTTTGATGAAAGGTTTATCGAACTTAAAAATGACCCAAACCGTAAAGATGCCAATCAAAATACCAATTCCTCCGAAAAGAGGCGAAAAATAGAGCATTGCCCCAAACGAAAACACAAACTTTGAAAGTGCATGTAGAAACATAAAACCATTTTGAAAGAAATTTTTGAGTGCCTCATAAGCTTTCCGAATTCGGTTAATGGTTGAGCCACTGTGGTGGTCTTGGTGCCATTTTACGGGTAAATGCAAAGCTTGATGATACATTTCTTGCAAGAAATTTCGACTTAAATTAAAAGCTAATTGTCGCTCCATGATTCGTGCAGGGCCATGAAACGCCCATTCTAAAAGCTTTAGGCCAAGATAACCTACGGCGTACCAAACCGTATATTTAATTGTATGCTGAAAATCATGCTGAATTTTATCAATAAACCACCCGAATAAAATCGGGTTCAAAGAAAACACCACATTGGCTATTGCAAACATACCGTAAATCAATAGGTATCGTTTACGTTCGTGCTTAGCATATTTCCAAGCGGTTTTCAATAATGAAAAATATGGGTTTTTATAAATCGTCTTCTCCTTCATATCAATCAAAGCTACAATAATCTAATTTTAAGACCACAATTTAGTCAATTTTAGCCTTGTGTTTGAATAAAGTATCAATTTTGAGCAATAAATCATTTGCAAGCCCACATACTTCCCTATACTTTTACAAGCTAAAATTCAACCCTAAGTATGCCAAACATTACTCGACAAACATTTCTTAAACAATGTTTAGGAATTGGCTCCATGTTTACACTCTCGCCTTATTTTTCTTGGGCAGAAGATACAGATACTTTCTTACAAAATGTTGTAAAAGCTAATAATCAAGAAGTTGAAAAACTACTGAAAATTTTTGAGGTTGAAATCACCGAAATTCGAAGAAGATTAGGGTTCGATTTTGCGAATCTTTCAGCGGCAATGGCCGAGCCAACTTCACGCTATTATCAGAAAACAGAGCTAATACCAGCTATGACTCGTATTTTAAAATTTCTGATTAAATATCAAAAAGTAGATGGCACGCTTGACCTTGGTAATTTGGCATCCCCGCCCGACACCGCTTTTATTTTAGAGCCTCTTTGTGTAGCTGATAGAATTCTACGTAAAATATCAATTCCAGCTCTCAATAACGTAAAGGAATTATTAAAAGACTTTATCCTAGAAGCTGGTGAAGCCATGCGAACAGGTGGCGTGCATACGCCTAATCATCGCTGGGTAATTTCGGCGGCATTGGCACGTATCAATGATTTATATCCTGATAAAAAATATGTCAGAAGAATAGATGAATGGCTTTCTGAATATATTTTTATTGATGCCGATGGCCATTATCTTGAACGTAGTATGATATATGGAGAAGTGACAGACAACTGCCTCATTACAATGGCAAGATTACTGAATCGTCCTAAATTATATGACTATGTACGAAAAAATCTTCGAATGAGCTACTATTATATGGAACCTAACGGTGAAATGGTTACAAATGATTCGAGACGTCAGGACCAATTTATTGGTATGAATACCCTTCCCTTTTACTTAGACTATCGCCACATGGCTATCCATGATAATGATACAGAATTTGCGGCAATCAGTAAGCAAATTGAGCAAATAAAAGGTTTTGAAGAGAAAAATATGCCAGATTTATTAGCATTCTTAACCGATGATGCTGATTTACGTAAGCCTCTACCAAAACCTGCCGAATTGAACACTAATTTTGAACAGTTTTTCAAAACCACAAGTTTAGCTAGAATTCGCCGAAAAGATACAACTTTGACCATTTTCGGTGGAACGGATAAACCCACAATTATTGCCTCAGGGCGTTCGACCAGTCCGAACTTCTTTAGCTACCGTAAAGGTGAAGCCATTCTGAAATACATGCGTTTCTCAACAGATTTCTTCAGTACAGGTTATTTTAGAAGTGATGGCTTAAAGAAAGAAGGAAACCAATATATACTTAGTCAAAAAATTGAAGCTCCCTATTATCAGCCATTACCAGATGAGTTTAAACGTGCTGATGGCAATTACCAACATTCACCGAGTACCGATGGTAGATTCTGGAATAAAATGGACTTTGAGAATCGCCCGCAAAGCAACATCAAAACCATCGAAACTACAATTAGTATAGAAGAAAAAAATGGTTTAGTCGAGCTGTTGTTTAATGTAAAAGGTGCAGAAGGCGTAAAAGTTACAATTGAGTTTTGCTTTAGAGAAGGAGGAGAATTTATTGGTTTGAAAAAACTTGATGATGCCGATAATTATACACTCGAAAGTGGAACGGGTGAATATAAATTCGGGAAAGATAGTATTAAATTTGGGGATGGAATTTTCAAACATTCAAAACTTCGAGGCCTTGAAGGAGAAATGTACACCTCACATTTTGGGAGTCTTCGAACCGAAGGAATGCACGTTTTCTTGACGGGCATTGTTCCTTTTAAGCATAAAATAACACTATCATAGTTCGAATGCTCATTTATAGTGTGCTTAATTGCCGTCTGCTTTAGCTGACGACATTGTCATAAAACCAAAATGGCTTTAGTCAAACCCAATATAGAAGTTTAGGCTAAAGCCATTTTGTTTTTATCCCTTCATCCTTCGGTTGAAACCGACGGCAATGAATGTTTAATTTCATTTTATCAGTGAATCCCTCATTTCATTTCTTTCATTACCGTCTACTTCAGCTGCCAGACACTGTAATGAAATCAAAACTCAGAGATTCAACCAATAGGTTACTTTGGCTAGAATTGCTCGATTTTTAGGCATCCAAGCTTCTGAATTATAGTTGTCAGTATATACCAAGAAGAAATCCGAAACTGGAGCAAAACGCCATTGTAAACGTGAATTAACATTTACGTTTTTGATTTGGCTATTGTATTGAACATAACTCGTCCAGAATAAACTTTTTGAAAATGTTAAATCAAATTTTGGTCCAAATAAATAGACTTTATTACTTCCTGTAGAAAGATGAATATCATTATAGCTAAAATTAACCGATAAAAAGCCATAAGGTTGAAAACGATAAGAAGCGGTTCCTACCATACTTACAATGCTTCCATCATAATATTGACCAATTAATGGCTGAAAGTTAACCGAAAATTTCTTCCTCAAATCAGAAACATAATTAGCCGAGAAATTATAATAAGTATAACTTGTTCCTTTCTTCAAAGAAGGAAGTGTTCTATTACTTCGGAGTGCGTCAAAATCATTAAACAGATATGTATAATTTTGATTTAAAGTCATTAATATATTCGCTGAATTCTGGAATCCTAACAACAAGAATGGACCTGCTTGGCGGTCTGTTACTCCAAGCCCAGGTTGACTATATTGGTCATAAGCAACACCGTAGCTAATTCTATTAAAAGTTCTCGACTTAGGAAAAATATTAAACCCAATAGTAGGATTGATGTGAAAAAAGTTTTTGCGAGGAACAAAGCCTACTTCTGCATCAAAACCTTTACCTACCCAATCATGCGACCACTTCGCAATTAGTTTTCTAACACTATAGTTTAGACTAAAACCATGAGCAAACTTCTCATTCACACTAATCGGACTGAAAACCTGATGATAATACAGTTTTCCATTCCAACGATTATCTTTAGATGCTAAATTATACTCCAAACCAGCCACACGGTTATAAGCATTTACGCCCTTACTTAGCTCCTTACCTAAAACTTCTTTGTTAACAAAAATTGCAGCAATATTCGAACGACCAAACACTCTTCTTTGCAAAGCCGCTACCGAATAATTCATACTGGCAATTCCCTTATACGAGTCAGCAGCCGTTTGCGTATTCAATACTCCTACCCTCCAGTTATCATCTATTTTACCACTAATTCTGGCACCATAGGTAATTCTATTTTGCACGCTCAAGTTTGTGGTAGTATCAATGCCTATACCAATTTGTCTTGAAAAGAAGGGACTTACAATTTGGTTACCCGCGGCACTCACACCCAACGAACCTGCTGGTGGAACAAATGGGTTGGTATTATAGCCACCAAATCCAGTAAATAAGTCAGAGTTTTCTAAGAAAAACTGACGCTGTTCTGGAAAATTTACATCAAAGCGTGTAAGATTGATAACCTGACGGTCGGCCTCTACATTTGAAAAGTCAGGATTAAAGGTCAAATCTAAGTTCAATCCTGATGTAACCGCCACCTTAGCATCTCCACCGAAATTGAGTTTATTTCCTGCATTTGGGTTTTCTGGATGTTCAAAGTCACGCGTGCTTCCAGCAGAAACATAAGGGATAATAGAAATATTTGCTCCTGCTTTCTTTAATGGTTGTTCAAACTTAATTGGCATCGAATACCCTAAATTCATAATGATTTGGTTTTGTGGAATCCGCATCAAAGTTGATTGTTCATTACTCTGAGTATCAAAACGATACGCCTTGAAATTCCACTGGCTATTTCCATCTTTAAAACGTAATGTAGAAAAAGGAATCGCCAATTCACAAGTCCAATAATCATCATAAATTTTTGTTACGGCCTCCCACTTGTTATCCCAATATATATTAAAATATTCATTGGCGGTTCCACCATTATAAAGTAAGGCTTCACGCATAACGCCATAGGGATTTATTCCGAACAAAAAGCTATTAGTTTTATCGTTGAAAGTATCAAACAAAAAACTTACGTTATCGTTTCCACCAGCTCTAAAATCTCTACGAAACGAAGGAGTAACATATTTTTTTCCTGCTGAATACATTTTTGCAGCTATATAAACATTCTTTGAATCATAGCAAAGCATAATTTCGGTTTGATATTTGGCTTTAATGCTATCCTTCGGAAAAAACTGCCAAAACGATGGCATTTTTTCGGCATTTTGCCAAGCAGGCTCATCAAAAACACCATCAAGTTTGATTTTTTCATTTAAAACTTTGACAGTAGGAATGTGCTGGGCTTTTGCTTGTATAAAAAATGTAAAAAATAAAATTAAAAGGAAAAGTCTATTCATATCTACGAGGATCGTTAAAATAAGATACAAAAATACGTGTTTTATTTACACTTTTACGTTGATATTTTTACTTATTTTATGGTTATATTGTTCATTATTAATTATTTTTCAAAAAAAACTTATTCTGTCATAACTTTGCTCAATAAAGTGCAATTATCCAAATTCAAACCAAGTACATTTAACTGATTTTCACCAAATTATACCATAAAAACAAACATAACATTCATGAAATATCTATCTTTTTTTGCGGCTCTTAGCCTTTTTTTTAATACAATTTCTTACGCACAGGCACCAGCAGAAAAACACCTAACTAATATCCGACAACTTACTTTTGGTGGCAATAATGCAGAAGCCTATTTTAGTCGCGATAGTAAATACATCAGTTTTCAATCAGATAACCCCGCTTGGGGACTTTCATGTGACCAAATATTTTACATGGACGTTACAAAAGGATTAAAAGACCCCAAAGTTCGACCTGATTTTATTAGTACAAGTTTCGGTCGCACAACTTGTAGTTTCTTTATGCCTAACGGAAAGGAAATTCTTTATGCAAGTACGCATGAAAGCGGCGGACACGCTTGTCCACCAGTACCTGATATGGGCAAAAAATATCTTTGGGCAATCTATGACAGTTTTGATATCTATGTGGCCGATTTAAAAGGAAAAGTAAAAAAACGCCTCACTAATACCCCGGGCTATGATGCAGAAGCTACCGTATCGCCCGATGGTAAAAAAATTGTGTTTACCAGTACAAGAAATGGCGATTTGGATTTATATATCATGGATATTGATGGCAAAAATGTCAAGCAGATTACACACGAGCTTGGTTATGATGGCGGTGCATTTTTCTCGCCAGATAGTAAAAAATTAGTATTCCGTGCTTCTCGTTTTTCAACTGAAGAAGAAAAAACAGAATATAAAGAAAATCTTAAGAAGAATTTGGTTGCCCCAACCAACATGGAGATTTTCACTTGTAATGTTGATGGCAGTGATTTAAAGCAAATTACCAAGTTAGGTAAGGCCAACTGGGCCCCTTATTTTACACCTAAAGGAGATAAAATTATTTTTGCTTCGAATCATCACTCACAACGTGGATATGATTTCCAGCTTTATATGATTAATATTGATGGAACTGGACTTGAAAAAATTACAACTGAAAGTAATTTCAATGCCTTTCCAATGTTTAGTTATGATGGTAAAAAGTTGATTTTTAGCTCAAATCGCAATAATGGTGGTACTCGTGATACAAATCTTTTTATTGCTGATTGGGTAGATTAAAAACTTAAAATTATTGTAAATATGAGTCATCCCGAATTTTTCAAAGCCCCTTCGAGATAACTTACTAATAAGATTTGGTTTATTCTTTGAGTAAAACTATAAGCCAAACGAGAATCTAAAATAATTAAAAGAATGGCCATTGTTGAAAACATACAGTTTATTGAAAAAGAAATTGCAGGAAAGGATATTACCTTAGTGGCAGTATCAAAAACAAAGCCAGTAGAAATGCTCATGGAGGCTTACAATGCTGGTTTTAAACGATTTGGAGAAAATTATGTACAAGAATTAGTAGGTAAGTATGAAGAAATGCCCAAAGATATTGAATGGCATTTTATTGGACACCTACAATCGAATAAAGTAAAATATATCGCTCCTTTTGTGAGTCTTATTCATTCTGTTGATAGTTTCAAATTATTGCAAGAAATCAATAAGCAAGGAGCGAAGAATAATCGTGTAATTGATTGTTTATTACAAATCTATATTGCCGAAGAAGATACCAAAAGTGGTATGACAGAAGAAGAATGTTTGGAAATTCTTAAACCAGAAGTTTTGGGGCAACTTTCTAATATTAAAATTGCAGGTTTAATGGGAATGACAACCCTTACCGATGATGAAGTTCAAATTAGAAAGGAGTTCAAGAAACTAAAAGACTTTTATAACTCTATTATTAGTGAAAACTCTTCACTAAAAATCCTTTCAATGGGTATGAGTGGAGATTATACAATTGCTATCGAAGAAGGAAGTACAATGATTAGAGTTGGAAGCAAGATATTTGGAGAAAGAATCTATCAAAAATAGTTCTTTGATATTTAATTTTGTGCCAAATTTAAAAAATATGGCACAAAATTAACAAAATCAAACCACTTGAAAGCATCTCATACTGATACTTCCCATTTCTACTCCCTCATAAGTATATTTAATTGTTTCCTTCGCATTTATCAAGCCAGCACTATAAATCATCGGTAAATAGTGGTCATAAGATGGGTGTGCGATAGTGCCTAAACTGCCAAATGCTTTAAAGTCGGCCAACTCAGCAAACTGTTGGTTATCTAACTTTTTCTTTACAATTGCATCAAATTCAACCGCCCAATCATAAGGTGTAGGATTATTGTCTCCCCATTTTACTTGTCGTAGATTATGTACGATATTTCCACTTGAAAGAATCAAAACACCTTTATTTCTAAGATTTTGTAATTCTTTAGCCAATTCAAAATGATATTGTGGAGGCTTAGAAAAATCAATACTCATCTGAAAAGTTGGGATATTAGCTGCCGGATAAATATGACGCAACACTGACCAAGCACCGTGGTCGAGTCCCATTTGATGCTCTTCTAAAATACCAATAGACTTTACCTCTTTAATCACCTCACGAGCCATTTCGGGAGAACCTTTGGGCTCGTATTTAACTTTATAAAGTGCTTCGGGAAAACCTCCAAAATCATAAATTGTTTTGGGCGAAGGATTTACCGAAACATACGTCTTGTTCATGGTCAACCAATGGGCAGAAATGACTAAAATTGCCCTTGGTGTTTCAATAGTTTTACCTAAAAGAGCTAAACTATCTGTAAATTTATTATCTGCCAAGGCATTCATCGGGCTACCGTGTCCGATAAATACAACGGGCATTTTATCAGATTTCGGAAACTCATCCGAAATCGTTTTTAATTCGTGTAAGTTCATATTTGTAAATGACAAAATACCAATTGTTTTCAAGAAATCATTACGATTCATAGTGTTTGTCAGTGAGATAAAAAATCGAATTCTTAAACTATTAATCCTCCAAAACACCAAACTTTCCTTTTGCTAAATCATCGTAAGCTTGAATGATTTCTGCACGCGTATTCATCAAAAATGGTCCATAAGGAACAATTGGCTCATTGATTGGCTCTCCACTTAAAACAAGCAAAACCGCATCTTCAAGAGCCTCAAGTTTTATGTCAGTTCCATCATTTCTGAATAAAATAAAGTTATCAGTTGGAGCAGTTTCTGTATCATTTACTCTAACACTTCCTTCAATCACCACAATTCCTGTATTATGTTTTTCAGCAAGTGATAATTCAGCAACTGCACCTTTTTTGATACGTACATTATACATATTAATAGATGTAAAAGTTGAAGCCGCACCTTTAATTCCTTTGTGTTCACCAGCAATTACTTCAATAACACCTTGATTATCTGGTAAGTAATATTTGCCTAATTGACTATTTACAATGCCCTGATACTTTGGCGTTGTCATCTTATCTTTTGCAGGAAGATTCACCCACAATTGAACCATCTGAAAAGGACCACCAGCTTTACTATACTCTTTGTCATGGTATTCTTTATGTAAAACCCCGCTTCCAGCGGTCATCCATTGTACATCACCTTCTCCAATAACCCCACTATTACCACTACTATCATGATGAGCAACTTTACCGTGATAAGCAATCGTTACGGTTTCGAAACCTCTGTGTGGATGTACACCTACTCCTCTTGGTTCATCTTTTGGTGTAAACTCAATTTTTGAGTTATAATCTAATAAAAAGAATGGACTCATTCGATGAAGGCCCATTTGGTAGCCACTTGGAAAGAAATTATGAACTCTAAATCCATCGCCTACCATGTGTGTGGCAGGGGGCGGCAATATTTGCTGAACTGATTTTATATTTTCCATTTTATTGGTTATTAAATACTTACAACTACATTATATGTATATACAACTAATTTTATTATTCAAGAGTTCCTCCACGTTATTTATTTTATTTAACTTCACAAAAATTAATAAATTCTATTCAATCCTCTATCCAAAACTATGAAATTAAAAATATTTATTGTGCTGGTAATATGTGTATTAGTTGCAAAAAGTACACAGATTATTGCTCAAACACATGACTCTAACGCCAAGCAAATACCAATTGGCGGTAATGCTTGGACCTACAATGGCGGAAAAATTAGTGAACAAGGATTTTCTGATTGGGAGAATACCTCTACAATTTGTCGCACTTATTTTAAAACCTCCCAACAAGGCACTTTGAAACTTTCAATAATAATCAACACCAATGGTAGTAAAAGTAAATTAAAGGTAAGTATTCAAGGTAAATCAATTGAAATTATTGCCGAAAATAACACCGAAAAAGAAGTATATGTAGGCGAATGGAATATCCGAAAGGCAGGATACATTGCTGTCGATATGAGTGGAATTACAAAGACAACAAATACTTTCGGTCAAATTTCAAATTTAATCGTCAGTGGGTCTGCTATCTCTGAAGATTTAGCATTTGTAAAAAATAACGACGGTAATTTCTTCTATTGGGGAAGACGTGGCCCCTCGGTACATCTAAGATACCCCGTTGAATCTTCTCAAGAAGTTGAATGGTTCTATAATGAAATCACGGTTCCAAAAGGTAATGATGTCATTGGTTCTTACTTTATGGCAAATGGCTTTGGTGAAGGATACTTTGGTATGCAGGTGAATTCTACTACTGAGCGGCGAGTATTATTTTCGGTTTGGAGTCCATTTAATACAGATAATCCTAAAACAATTCCTCAAGACCAAAAGATTATATTATTGAAAAAGGGAGAAGGTGTATATACCGGAGAATTTGGTAATGAAGGTTCGGGAGGTCAGAGTTTTTTGAAGTATAATTGGATAGCCGGAAATACCTACAAGTTTTTATTACAAGGTAAACCCCTTGAAAACAACTACACACTTTATACGGCCTATTTCTTCGCACCAGAAGAAAATCAATGGCGGTTAATTGCTAGTTTCAAAAGGCCCAAAACAACCACTTACTTAAAAAATCTTTACTCGTTTCTTGAAAATTTTATACCCGAAACTGGTAATCAAGAACGTATGGCTTACTTTGATAATCAATGGATTTGCAATTCAAAAGGTGAATGGACAGAATTAAACAAAATTTCTCTAACTGCCGATAACACTGCTCGTAAAGCCTATCGTTTAGATTACTCTGGTGGATTAAAAAATGACCGTTTTTTCTTGAGAAACTGTGGTTTTTTTGATGATAATACTCCATTAAATCAAACCTTCCAACGCACATTGCAAAATAAAAAACCAAGCATTGATTTTTCGAAACTTCTCTAATGTATCAAAAAATGAGAAAATATTTTTATTTTACTTTCACACAAATAATACTTATTTGTTTGGTTTCGCTCAGCTTTGCCCAAGAATTTTCAGGAACTCAGAGTACATGGCAAGGTTTTGCACGTGAAAATTTCGTATTTAAAGATTTAAGTGCCATCGTAGTTTCTCCCAAACAAGTGGCTCCCAACAAGCCTTGGATTTTTCGACCAGCCTTTTTTGGAGCTTTTGCCCAAGCCGACGCAGGCTTGTTGGCTCGTGGATGGCATGTTGTGTACTTAGACCTAACCCATCGTTATGGTAGTCCAAAAGCAATTGCCTTATTCGATTCTTTTTACGAAGAATTAGTAAAACACCATCAATTCTCTCCAAAAGTAACCTTAGAAGGCATTAGTAGAGGTGGACTTTTTGTAGTGAATTGGGCCAAACAAAACCCTGATAAAGTGGCCGCTATTTACCTTGATGCTCCAGTTTGTGATGTAAAAAGTTGGCCAAGCAAAAAACAAGCTGAATTATGGCAAGGATTTATAAATGAATATCAATTAAATGACAAGGAAGCTGATAATTTCAAAGGAAATGCCATTGATAATTTGGAGACCATAGCCAAAGCAGGAATTCCCATTTTAAGTGTTTGTGGCGACGCTGACAAAGTAGTTCCTTATGCCGAAAACTCAGCAATACTCCGTCGAAATCTGATGAAATTAGGCGGAAATATGCGAACAATTCTAAAACCAGGTGTTGACCACCATCCGCATGCTTTACCAGATTCTACTCCAATCGTGAATTTCGTACATCAACATACTGCTGATTATCAAAGTAAAATGCATTACCAATTAAGAGGAAATTTGAATAATGCTCGAAATATTTTTGAAAAAACAAAAAAAGGAAGAGTGGCTTTCTTAGGTGGCTCAATTACCGAAGGAAACGGTTGGCGAAATGCCATTTGTGAAGAATTAAAGCAACGTTTTCCAGATACTGAATTCGACTTTATAGCTGCTGGCATTAGCTCAATGGGCTCAACGCCACATGCCTTTAGATTTAAGAATGATGTTTTGAAAAACGGCAAAGTTGACTTACTATTCGTTGAAGCAGCCGTAAATGATTTTACTAATTTCTTCTCAGGAAGAGAACAAATTAGAGGCATGGAAGGTATGGTTAGACAAGCATTATTGAGTAACCCTGACATGGATATTATCATGCTGCATTTTATTCATGACCCCTTTATTGAAATCTATAAAGAAGGGAAAACGCCAGAAGTAATTTTAAACCACGAAAAAGTAGCTGATTATTACCAAATAACATCCATCAACTTAGCTCAAGAAATTGCCGAACGCATGGCTGCAAATGAGTTTACTTGGAAAGACTTTGGGGGTACGCACCCATCACCTTTGGGGCATACTTATTATTCTGCAACGATAAGTGCGGTTTTTGATAAATTATGGTCAGCTAAATACTTTACCGATGAATCTATCAGACCACATCAAATCAAAGCTAAACCAATGGATAAATATAGCTATTTTGATGGACAGTTGATTGATGTTCGAAACGCAGTAGTAAAAAATGGTTGGCATTATGAAAAACCTTGGAAAGCTCAAACACAAGGCGAAGTTCGTAAACGGTTTTCTGATATTTCAATTCTTGAAGCTCTCGACGAAGGGGCCGAGTTAAATCTCGATTTTGAGGGGAAAGCAATTGGTATTTTTACATTAGCTGGGCCAGATGCAGGAATTTTGGAATTTAGTATCGATGGAAAACCATTCAAAAAATTAGATTTATTTACTAATTGGAGTTCAGGTCTTTATTTACCTTGGGTCTATGTTTTTGAAGCAGAACTCGAAAATAAAAAACATAATCTTATCCTACGAACTTCAAAAGAATCAAACCCTAAAAGTGTGGGGCATGCCTGTCAAATTTATTATTTTGTTGTGAACGGAAAAGCAAATTAAGTACTTTTACAAAGTCGAATTAATTTAAGAGAAAAGATGAACAAACTTTTTTTGCAAGCAGGTGCTTTATTAGGAGCAATAGGTGTAATGATTGGGGCATTTGGGGCTCATGCCCTAAAACCAATGTTGTTGGCCAGTGGAAGATTTGAAACTTTTGAAACTGGGGTTAGATACCAATTTTATCATGCAATAGCTTTGATTTTGGTAGGAATTCTTTCGAAAAATATTCAAAACAAAACAATTTCTTATAGCGGCTATTGCCTTTTGTCGGGCGTTTTGATTTTCAGTGGTGCTTTATATACGATTTGTTTTACTGGACTAAACGTTTTTGGGGCAGTTGCACCTATTGGAGGCACACTCATGGTTATTGGCTGGCTTTTATTATTTTGGTCAGTAAGCAAAAAATAATAAAACATGAGTCATCCCTAATTTAGTCTTTTCAGAATTCGGGATGACTTATGCTTATCAATGAGCTAAAACCAATTTTAAACTTAATTCTACTACCTCTCCCATACTTTTACACTTCACAAAATCCCCATTATGATAGTGTTTAGATAAGTCTATTTTCAACTTTTCTAGGTTATCAGGTAAAGATAGTGTATCTTTTTTCATCGTATCAATAAGGTCGTGCATTCTAATTTTCTCTTCCCGTAAACGATTCGCAATCAAACTTCTCTCTTCTGCTTGGTACTGTTTTACAGATTCTGCAGTTAAAAACTTCATACCCATTTGAATCAAACCATTATTTTGTTTGAAATACTGGGGCATATATACAGATTTTGAACCTTCATAAGATTGCTGGTCAAAATCAATCGCACGAAGTCGATAATGAAAATCTTCAAAATCTGGCGTGACAATAATAACAAAATTAGAAGAGTGCATATCGCCTAAAAGCCTCACAAAACACCTTTCATTGAACTTAATAAACTCTTTGCTCAAACGAATTGGATTGAAATTAGCATCATTCAAGTGATTATTCATGAATTGGTCGGCCGGAATACCAGCGATATGTTCTTCAACCAAAGTATCTTCATTGGTACAATAACTAATTACATTAGGCGAAAGCAGATGTTCAAGTTCAAGTCCATAAATTCGCGAAGCATCAGCCAGTTTTATATAGAAATAATCGTGGTTATCATTAATTTTATTAACGATTCTTATCCTAAAAGGCTTTGTGTTGGCATAAGTACAAGTATCAACACGGTCAACAACCAAGTGTTTAATTACAGCAGCATCACCATCGGTTTTTAAATCGGCATAAATAATCTTCAATGCTTCATATATTTCTTCAAGGTCATTTTGTGGATACATAACGGTTTCCCACAAAGTATCTTTACCTTTTTTATCATACAGCGGAAATGCATTATCGAAACGTAGCAAATCACTATATTTAATTGGCAAAGCCCTTTCACGGCCATACTTTGCTAGGTATTTTCGGAGTCGTGGGGATATTTTAAATGGTATTTTTTTCTTCGAAATGAGAGCCATTTTCGTACATTTAGGTTAGTTTTTTGTGTAAATTCTATTAGCTATATGCAAATTAGTCATTGCATTGAGATTAAGTAGAAATAAAGAACAAATTTTCTTCATAAAACTGAAATAGTATCAATAAAAATATAACTTTGCCGTTAATAAACCTGTAACTCTAAAACTTAATCATCTCATTTTTTATGGAAAACATGCATGAAAGAAGAAGTAATACAGCCACAACTGCTGGCCTTGTATTGGCTATTGCTTTAGCCGCTCTTTTCGCCTTCCTTTATTTTAACGCTCGCCAAGAAATTGAGTCTAAGAATGTTGATATTTCTGATAAAACAAAAGAATTACTATTGACCAACACTAAACTTGACTCAATTAGAAATGAATTAGATAAAAAAATTGCAGAAGTATCTTCTTTGGGTGGACAAGTAGCTGACCTTGAAGCATTGAAAGAACAATTAGAACAAGATAAACGTAATTTAGTAAATTCAAAAAATGTTTCTATCCGTGATTTTGAGAATAAAATCAAAGGTTATGAAGCTGCTTTAAGTGCTAAAGACAAAGAAATTGCCAAGTTGAGGGAAGAAAATGCCCAATTAACAACTGAGGTAAAAACTTTGGGCAACGAGAATACAAATTTGAAAAATGATGTTTCTACGCTAAAATCTGATAAACAAGCTCTTAGTGATTCGGTTTATGCAACAAACGTAAAGAATAAAGAATTAGCTGAAAAAGTAACGCTTGCGGCAGCTTTGAAAGCGATGAACGTTACAGTAAATGCCATCAACTCACGTGGTAAAGAACGAGAGGGCGGAGAGTATAAAGCTAAACGTGTCGATAAAGTTAAAGTTTCCTTCAAATTATCTGAGAACCCATTGACTAAAAGAGAAAATAAAGTTATTTATTTACGCTTACTCGACCCACAAGGCAATTGTATCTCAGATATGGCTACGGGCTCAGGGGTATTCAATTTTGGAGGAAAAGAAACAGTCTACACTGCCAAACAAACGGTTATGTATGATAACTCTGGTCAAAATGTAGATTTTATTTATTCTCGTGGAATAAATTACGAAAAAGGGAAATACAACATTGAGTTATATTCAGAAGGCTTTAGCATTGGACGTGGTTCTTTTGAAATAAAATAATTAATTCTTGATTATAAAAAATTCCTCGATTTGTAATCGAGGAATTTTTTATTCCTTACCTAAATTTATTGCTTAGGCAATTTTGCAAACATATCTTTATTATTATCAGCAGGATTATCAGAAATATTTTCTTCTAAAACCTGTGTATTAAGTGTGCGATATGAACGTCTGCTTGAAGCATCTGCGGGAATCGTAGCACCAGTAATAACTTCTAAAGCCTTTTTCAAGAGGGTCTCGGTTTCATCTCCCCAAGGTTTGAACGGATAAATATTATCAGATACTACGTAGTCGGGAGCAAAGCCATTTTTTGTACCATAATTAGACTCTCCTTTCGAATTTAATGTTCTTAACACAATCGGTTGCATTCCCCATGTCCAACGTTTTTGGTCATCTGATATAGTAATTGAACCTACATTTTTGCCATACGTATTTTGTCCAATAATAATTACATCCATGTATGGACGAAGACCATTGATTACTAATTCACTGGCTGAAGCAGTGCCATTTGAAGTAAGTACAAATAAACGTCCAAGATTTAAGTTATTAGGTTCTAGCGTAAATTTGGTTGGCGTAGAAACCGAAGGGTATTTTGCAACAACAGCCGAATTCCATTCATCTCTATGAATTACATTATTGACACTTGGATTTTTGACCAATAAAGACGATAATAAATCAGCCGAAGAAATTCTTCCACCACCATTCATTCGTAAATCAAGTACAAATTCGTTAACACCTGCTGCTTTGAATTGAGCAAAAGCTTGCTTTAGAGCTTCATCATAAGTATCTAAAAACTGTGTATAAACCAAATAACCAATTTTCTTATTCCCTTTTTCAATCACTTTCGTAAACTGAATAGGATTATTTTGAACGACTGCCTTTGTAGCAGTAATAGTTTTACCAGATAAAACGTACGTACCATTTTTAAATTCCCCAAGGCCAAAAGTAGCGGTCTCATTATTAGCAATAAGAGTAGCATAATTAGTACCATTAATCTGTGTGCCATTAATAGTAAGAATTATATCTCCTCGTTTCAAGCCAGCTTTTTCTGCGGGGCTACCTAAAACTACATTTGAAATGAAAAACACTACATTAGTCTGCGTATTATCTAAATATACCGCCGTTCGAGAAAACCCAAAAGCTGTACTTACGCCACTCAAAGAATTGGTTAAATCCGTAATATTTTCTCTAATCCAAGAAAAGCGGTCAGTGTTTGGGTAATCATTCAATAGAGAATAGAAGTAATAAGTTTTTACATCATCTTGCCCATCTTTACCAGTTACTAAATTGAGGTTCGTTTTTTCTTTGGCTGGCATTTGGTCAGCCCAAAGATACCATGCTTTCATTTGGTCATAAACCCAACTATTTGCAGCAGCGTATGCACTCGTATTGGTAGTTGTGTTAGAATTATTTGTAGTACCAGAAGTTGAAGTTGTATTGGAAGCAGGGTCTAAGGTGTCTTTCTTACAAGAAAAAGCACCCATTACTAAGCAGATGAGTAAGATTTTACCTAATTTGATTTCCATAGTAATCTTTTATATTTGTTGACTATAATGACGTAAATTATAAACGATGTGTTGCGGTAATTGTTTTAATAGCATGAATTATGAATGAGATTTAATTTTTAAAAATCTCGCTTAAATTATTCTTCACATTTTTCACAATTGTATCGAGAGCTAAATCATTGCTATCAGTACCGAATGGGTCCTCTATTTCTTCGGCAATCATTTCTATGCCAGCAAAAGCATAAAAAATGAGCGTAACAATTGGAGCAGCCCAAAATTTAAACTCTAATACAAACCCAAAAGGCATCGTAAATACATATAAAAATATCATCTTTTTGATGAAAATATTGTACGAAGAAGGAATAGGAGTATTTCTGATTCGTTCGCAGGCTCCTAAATTATCAGTGAAAGAAACCAATTCTCCATTAAGGATTATTAATTGTTCGGCATTAATGATTCCTTCCTTGTATAATCGGCTAATTTCAAGATGAATCGCCTGCCCTATTCTGTTTGGTATGTGTTTATAATTGGCATAAAAGTCCTCATTATAGTTTCCTACATAATCTAAGTGCTCTAAGTTTACTTGCCCACGAAGATAATCTTTAACAGCCAAAAGATAATTACCCACTAAGATTCTAAAAACTTCTTTACTTTCATGATTATCTGGTAAAATAGCACTTAGTTTTAATGCCAAATTCCTTGAATTATTAGTAAAACTACCCCAAATCTTACGCCCTTCCCACCAACGGTCATAAGAACTATTTGTACGAAAAACTAATAATAATGATAACACAAAACCTACTAACGAATGAATAGCAAGTGGATTCTTGAGAGGAACAAAATGAAAAACGTTATTTTCGAGGTAAGAAATAAAAAAAGTATAGGCCATTACGCCCATCATGGCTGGCAAAAGTTTACGAAATGTATCAGCTTTATGGAAGTAAAAAATTAACTTCCACCAATCTTTTGGATTATAAATTAACATTCAATATTCGTTGGATAATCAATATATTTTAGCAAATATAAACTTTTTCCTAAAAACTTTGGAGATAAGAATATATATCGCAATATTACGATAAAACAAACAACTATTAAGTAAAAAGTAGAAATGCGGCTTAATAGAATGAAAAATCGACTAAATTCAAGTAAAGATGAAAACGCAAAATATTACTTTTGAAGAAGCACTCGGAACAAATCGAACTAAAGCAATGGCTCTTTTAACAGACGCCAATCTCCCAACAAATGATATTGATAATCAAGTAAACTTATTTGTGTTGCTCGAAAATAAAGAAATCATCGGAACGGGCGGCCTTGAACAAAAAAGTAATTATGGCTTACTGCGTTCAATAAGTGTGGTTAATTCTGAAAAAGGTAAAGGCTATGGTCAACTCATTACTGAAGCAGTTGAACAGTTTGCATTTAAGAATTCTATCACCGATTTGTTTCTTTTAACAACAACTGCGAAAGATTTTTTTGAGAAGAAATGTGGATATCAAATAGTGGATAGAAAAGAAGTGCCTATTGAAATTCAAAATAGTCAGCAATTCTCTTCGGTTTGTCCATCTTCAGCAATAGTTATGCACAAAAAGTTGACAATCAGTTAATTCGACTTTACAAAGTATCATCAGCCATTTCTTTATTTTTCATTTAATGTTGAAAACGACGGAATGTTGTGAAAATAATCAAACCAATAAAACCTATTAAACGATGCCTTCACGATTTTCTTACGAAATAAATTTTCAGAAAAAATTAAGAATATTTTCGGTAATGCTTGTATATTCGTGCCAAAACCTCTGAAAATATGAAGAAAACCCTTTATTTAGTACGTCATGCTACGGCAGAAGATGGCGGCAACACACCTATGTTTCGTGACTTTGACCGTGAATTAACTTCTTCTGGAATTATTGAAGCTGCACGTATGGGGAAATTTTTGGCTACAAAGGGTGTTCAATTTGATTTGATTCTTTCGAGTGCTGCCGAAAGAGCCAAAGCCACTGCTAAGATTTTTGCCGAACAACTTCATTATGATGCAGATGCAATTTTACTTGATGAAGGCCTTTATGGTGGCGGACCAAGAAGTTATCTAGCAGCGGTAAACCAGATTGATGAAAATATAAGTAAAGTTGCCATTTTTGGGCATAATCCAGATATAACTTTTTTTGCTGAATACTTAACTCGTGCGGATATAGGTGGAACGATGGACAAAGCAAGTGTAATTGGCTTTGAATTCGAAGATATTCAATGGGCGGCTGTTTCAAGCAAAATGGCTAGTTTTTTAGCTCATTATTCGCCACAAACTATTAGTTTTTAATACTTTCTAAAACCATTTAGGTTATTTGAGAGTTAAAACTAATACGAAAATTCATGGAATAATATGTCACAGAATCATTCAAATAAAAATAGAAGCATTTTTCGAATCATTTTTTTTGTATTTCTAGCAATAGTTCTTTATTTCTTATACGATATGTCACGCCAAACTACGGCACCATGGAAGCGTAAAAAAAATATTGAGCGGTCATTCTAACTGAAAGTACTTTTCAAACCATTAAATAAAAAAAGCAGTAATTCTCTATCTATGAGAAAATCACTGCTCGACCCCAAAAACTCCAAAAAATCATGACTACTGTGGCAGTCATGCAACTATTTATTAAAAATCTTTATAAAACTATTAATTAACCAATTTTCATCTGATTTCAGAAGAGAAGTCATGGTAGTATCGGCAAAAACCGAAACTTTACTGATATCATTTACTATTTTCAGAAGCTCTTCTTTCTCGGCGGTATCAGGTTGAAGTCCTTCTTTGATATCTTCCATTGCTTCAATGAGTGGTCCGATTTCTCGGCGGCGTCGCTCTTTTGCAATTTGCTTAGCGACCTTCCAAATGTCTTTTTCTGCAATGAAGTACTCCTTACGTTCTCCTGGAAGTAATTGCTTGTAAATCAGGCCCCAATCCATTAAATCTCTCAAATTCATATTTACATTACCTCGAGAAATTTGTAATTCAGCCATAATTTCATCAGCATTCATAGACTTAGGCGATAGCAAAAGCAATGCATGTATCTGTGCCATCGTGCGGTTTATCCCCCACTGAGTGGCAAGAGTACCCCAGGTATGGATAAACTTGTCTTTTGCTTCTTTGAATTCCATCACTGACATTTTTTGTTTTTTAACTAAGATTTATAAGCACGTAAGTATTTTATTACCCCAAAGTAAAATAACCTTTTTGAATTTTCAAAATATTCTGAAAGTTTTTTTTTATTTTTAATACGTCGCTCTTATTGAACGGCTTAAATATTTAACCATTTGATTTATAGCCAATTACGTGCCAGTATTTGAATCTGCCAATTATTGTTGAATTGTTCAAACCACCTAAAATAAATGAAGGCGGAAGCTTTTACTTGAAAAATTGAAGAACTGTACGTATTTCAAATGATGCAGATTCTGCATAAACACAAATATTTAGTTCTTGAAATATTATGACAAATTGCACATATTTCGCTTATTTCGTGCTATAAAATACTCAACAAACCATGTTTTCAGTTCAAACTTACACCGAGCGTCGTAACGCATTAAAAAAAGCAGTTGGAAGTGGCCTAATTCTAATAATGGGTAATGAAGAAGCCCCCATGAATTATCATGATAATACCTACCGCTTTCGTCAAGATAGCAATTTCTTATATTTCTTTGGCATCAGTCATGCGGGTCTCGCAGGTATTATTGATGTAGATTCTGGAGAAGAAATTATTTTCGGTCATGAATTTACTATGGACGATATTATTTGGGTAGGCCCTCAACCAACCTTGGCTGAGCAAGCACGGAAAGTAGGTATATATCGAACGGAAGCCCCTTCAAAACTTCCTGAAAGATTAAAAAAAGCATCAAAAGTGCATTTTACCCCACCCTATCGCTTTGATAATATGATTCGTTTGAGTGAATGGTTGGGCATTCCTACGGCACAATTAAAAGAAAAAGCCTCAGTTGAGTTAATAAAAGCGATTGTCGCCTTACGTTCAATCAAAACTGAGGAAGAAATTGTGCAAATGGAAGATGCGGTTAATATCACGCGTGAAATGCACATAACGGCGATGAAACTAACAGCAGCTGGAAAGAAAGAATACGAAATAGCAGCAGCCATTCATGCAAAAGCCCGTGAAGGTGGTGGAGATTTAGCTTATCCAATTATATTTTCTATTAATGGCCAAACACTCCATAATCATTATCATGGAAATACCATGACCGAAGGGCGATTGGCAATCAATGATTCTGGGGCGGAAAATACGATGTTTTATGCGGGTGATATTACGAGAACCATCCCAGTAAGTAAGCGTTTTACAGAAAAGCAGAAAGAGATTTACAATTTAGTTTTAAAAATGGAAACTGAATCTATTGCTGCTTTGCGTCCGGGAATTCAATATCGTGATATTCATCTTTCTGCCAATAAAATTATGCTCGAAGGACTTAAAACTTTGGGTTTCCTACAAGGTGATACTGAAGAAATGTTGACATTGGGTGTTCAAGGGCTATTCATGCCACATGGTTTAGGCCATGCAATCGGACTGGACGTACATGATATGGAAGATTTGGGTGAAAAATACGTAGGCTATCGTGATGGTTTGGAACGCAGTACGCAATTAGGACTAAAATCTCTTCGTATGGCAAAAGAGCTAGAGGTAGGGTTTGTGCTAACCGTTGAGCCAGGAATCTATTTTATTCCAGAATTAATTGATAAATGGAAAGCTGAAAACAATTTCACTAACTTTATCAACTACTCAAAACTAGAGGATTATCGAGATTTTGGTGGCGTTAGAATTGAAGATAACTGCTTAGTTACTGAAAACGGTAGCAGAACCTTGGGACAAGCAATTCCGAAAACTGTTGAAGAAGTAGAAGCTCTTAGAAACTAGGAAACCAATCTGAGAAGTAGATAAAATTCAAAAGGTGTCATTTCGGACACCTTTTGACACGATATTTTCTTCAAACGAGCCAATACTTAGCTTGCCACCGATGTTTGGTAAATATCATACCAATCTTCTCTACTTAATTTTATTTCTGATGCACTTGCCGCATTACGAATACGAGCCTCTGATAAAGAACCAATGATTGGTAAAGTACCTAGCTGCATCAACCACGCTACTGCCGTTTGTTCAACATTTGCATCGTATTTTTTTCCGATTGCTTCAAGTTTCGATTTCAGTACAGCCGATTTACCTTCTTTTCCATCTAATATTTCTCCACCAGCTAACGGAGCCCATGCCAAAGGCTTACTGAAGCTTTGCTTAATAAAATCTAAGCGTCCATCTTCAATGGCTGAAATATTCATCAAATTTAACTCAATATGGTTAGTAACAATTGGAATTGTTAGATATGAAGCTAAAAGTTGATGTTGAAAGGCTGTAAAATTAGCAACTCCGATATGCTTAACTTTTCCAGCATTTACTATTTCAGCTAAAGTCATAGCTGTTTGCTCTGGGTCAGCCAAAAAATCACTTTGATTCAATAGGAATATGTCCAAATAATCGGTTTTTAGATTTCGAAGCGAATTATCAACGCTATCAAGAATATAATTTCTTGAATTATCAAAATAAGTGACTTTTCCGTTTTTGCGAATACCGCACTTACTAAAAAGAACAATATCTTCACGCTTAAATGACTTTTGACTAATAATCTTCCCAAAATGTTCTTCAATGGTATAATCACCATAAATATCAGCGTGGTCAAAGGTATTAATTCCTAACTCTAAGCATAAATTAATAATTTGCTCCATTTTTAGCGTGGTATTATCGAGGTCTTCCCAACGCCAAAAACCATAAATTGCTTCCGATACTTTCGGTCCTGAATCGCTTAGATATACTTTTTTCATGTTGTACGATAATTTTTAGAGAGCGTAAAGATAATAGTTTTCGTATAAAAGTCTGAGTAGATGAATGATATATCTACTCAGAATAGCAATACAACAAAATCACCAACGAATGGAGAATAGTTGTCGTGAGTGGTTTCGAACCACTTGCAAGAGTTTTGCAGACTCTTCGCCAACCATCATGGCTCACGACCATTTGAAAAGGGAAAATCTTTCGATTTAACCCAATTCAGTATTTAGTTTAGGTAGTTTTTCAGAAAATTTAATTTCATATTAAATATATAGATTTTATATACTAAAATAAAAAAACAATGAGTCAATTATTATCAAAGCACATGAAATCATTCTTAATGAGAATAAACTCAACCTTAAAAAAGACTCATTACGAATGCTATTTCTTAGCTTTTTTTCTAAAATCAAGATTCTGAAAAAAGAAAAGCCTAATGCTATTAATATTTCTAAATCGATTTCCAGATGCTAATTGTTGATAAACATTCATATAGCCAAACTGAAAATTTGAGTGAGAATCAATATTATATGCCAAACCTGCAAAAAAACGATTTTGGTCAAAAACATTATAGACATTATTTTTCGAGAGATTTAGCATCACTTCATTATTCAAAACGGCTGAAAATGTTTTAGGAGCAATACCTTTACTACTCAATGGAATGTTTAGTAAAAAATTATACCGAATTCGTTCATCAAAACGATAGCCTTCAGCCAATTCATTATCATTTTTTATTTTTCGTCTAAAGCGTTCTTCCAACCGAAGCCACTGCATTGTTCGAAGCTTGCCATATTTTGTATGTAACTGAAGTTGATGCCAAATTCTATGCTCGGGCTGAGAAATATTGGCATGCCCTTCTTCAGGAAAATGATTGGCATAATTATAGGCATTAGTAAATTTCAAATCATCATTGATGTAATACATTAAGCCCAATCTACTCAAGAATTTTGAAGGTTCTTTAATAAAGTGGTCAGTCGTTCGGTAATGAGCATCGAACCAAATTCCCCATTTATTACTGATTCTAGATTGATTGAAATATCCAAGCCAAAGTTGCTCTTCATCTTGAACCAAACGAGTAGTTTGTCCAAAAATAGAGGTACAAATGCAAGAAAGGATGAATAAAAATCTATATTTCATAACTTATCAATTAGTGATTTCCATAATTTTTTTCTCCTGCACTAATAGCAATAGGCAATAGATTTTGTTTAGGTGGCAATGGGCAAGTGGCATAAGGCGTAAATGCACAAGGAGGATTGTACGCTTTATTGAAATCGAGCGAAGTGAAACCATCAGCGTCAGGTTTTGCGGCATAAACAAATCGGCCAGCTCCGTAGGTTTCTTTTTTATTAGTGATATCTCCAAAAATGATAAACAGTTCATCACCTTCGGCAAGTGCATCTAATGCATATTCCTTACCTGCAACTGTAAAAATTAGTTTTCCCGGCGAATCCTGCTGCGATGTTTGTCCAGTTACATCCAAAATCGCTATTTTTTTACCAACTGTCGGTTCAAATTTTGCTTTAAGTTTCCATTTTTTATCAATCTGGAAAGTCTCGATTCCATGAAATTCTTTCAAAAATGGGCTATCCAAATCTCGCAATCGGATGGCGTATTTATTCCCTCTTTTTATAACAAACCAACGAAGTGTGTGATGTTTCAAAAGAATTGGTTTTTCACTAGGAAAAATTTTCAACTTTTCTACTTTTTCGTTTTCATGATAAATCTCAGCCCCTTTTTTTGCCTCGATAAATACTTCTCCATTCGACAAAATAAACTCACCTAAAAAATTACCGCTTTTCCCCGTAGGAAATATAATTTTATTTTCAATATCAGCTCCAAATGAGTTTCTTCCCTCCTCTAACCAAAATAGTCCTGCTAAGTTTAGCCAACCATTTTCTTTCTTTAGGCTTTCTATTCTATTTTTGTGCCATTCTTTTATCTCTTTTTCGTAATCGGCATCATCATTTGGGGTAATAAACGAGCTTAATATAAATAGTGCTAATGAGTAGTATAAATATTTCATTTTAATGAAGTTTGAAGTGCTGAAACATAATCTAAAATTATTGAAAATAATTAAACTTTTACTATTAAGTTATCAATCATAGGACAAAAATATGATTCTATATTTACTCTATCAAATATATAGATTATTATTTTTAAAAAAATAATAAATTCACTAGAAAAAGTAAATTTATTATCTATATAGTACAATTATTAGTACTTTTTATCTGATTTTACTGATGTGAATATGATCATTAAGGGCATCTTCAAAGAAGTGATGAATCATGAAAGTTTGCTCCGCTCCTACTTTTTGACCAGTTTGGGCCATAAACCATTCAACAATTGCTCCGATTACAAAAACGGGAACAAGCCATAAAATGGAAGCATCAAGTTTGAGGCTCATTCGAACTAAACCTATCATTGTTAGAAAAAATATACCTAATCCGAAAAATACATAACCCATTAAAAATATTGCCCATACACTCGGATGAGGGCCATACATACCTCTGATAATAGTTTTGTGGTCTTCCGTTTCTTCGAATGAAATACTCAGTTGTGGTGACCAATAATGCTGTTCTTCTGGTTTTATCCTTAAAAGCCCGTGTGTACTAAAAACCTTTCCTTCTACGGGCAGCTTAGTAGCATCAAGACTATCGGTTAATAATTGAGTAATTTCGGAAACTTTCTTTTCGGAAGTAATTTTAAATTTAGGACGAGAGCGAAAACTAGTCATATTGTAAGCAGTTTAGAATAGTGTGACCAAAACTATTATTTAGGATTTGATATAGAAATGACAAATATCATATTTTAAACTGAGAAATTAGGTCATTTTAGCCTTAATTAGGCTTTTTTAGAAGTAGTTATTTATCTTTACACCGAATATTTGTTTTTTTCGCAATGCCAATCAGAGATTTATTAAAAACTGACAAGAAATTTAGGGTTACAGGAATGCTCAGAATTGAAAGTGAAGATGATCGTTTTCTTGGGCCTGGCCGACTCGAATTACTTGAAAATATCATCGAAACAGGTTCGATAAGTCAAGCAGCTAAGCAAATGGGAATGTCATACAAAAAAGCTTGGGATTTAGTCAATTCTATGAACCAGCATACCCAAAAGCCCATTGTCACTACGCAAACTGGCGGTGAAAAAGGTGGAGGAACGGTCGTAACCGAAGAGGGCAAACAATTAATTGTAGCCTTCAGAAAATTACATGAAGAATTTCAACAATCATTTGAGAAACATCTTGATGCTTTTTTGAATACTTAATATTAAAAAAATTAGACTTCTATGTAAAAATAAGTTTTAAACAAGCAATAGTTAAACCTATTGCTAAGAGCTTTTTGAGGGTTGGCGTATTAAATTTCTGACTTCCAAAATAAGAACCAATTAAGCCCCCTATAATAGTTGCTAATACTGCCCATTGCATATTTTCGGGTAAATTAATACCTCCTTTTTGAAGCTGCCCATAAAGACCTGACAATGAATTCACGAAAATAAAAAGTGCTGAAACGGCAGCTGTTTCCTTGATATTAGACCAACGCATTAGTAACATCAATGGACTAAGAATTATCCCTCCTCCAATACCAATCATCCCTGATAATAAACCAATTAAGCCACCTGAAAGTAAGCCAGCCCAAAGTGGAATTGGTTTGTTCGTTTCATTTTCTGTACCGAATTTATAAATCAACCTTACGATAGAAAATAGAATACAAACCGCAAGAATTTTCTTATATATAGAATCTGAAAGCGTCATGGTTCCGCCCACAAATGCCATTGGAATACTAGCCACAGCAAATGGCCAAAATAATCTAAATCGAAAATGACCTGCACGATAAAAACCTATGAATGAAAATAAAGACACAGCTAAATTCATGACTAGGGCCGACGATTTCATCATGGCTGGTGCCACACCCATAATTGCCATAATGGCCAAGTATCCACTTGCCCCACCATGCCCAACCGATGAATATAAAAAAGCTACTATACCTAATAAAAAAAGTAAAAGTAAAATTGAAGAAGTCATAGGTTTTTGAAATTCGAAAAAGCGTTATATATTTGCAAATATAGCGAATACTTCCCATTTACATTCAATAATCAAAAAATATTCATTGATGAAGCGAATATTAAGTTTTCATGCCAAGCGTTATATTTTTATTTATTAGGACTTTCGCTTTTGCGAAAGAGATTAAAAATAGTTAAGTTAGCTTCATGCTA
>OFDC01000110.1_pt1 | contig 89490 bp, 76 predicted proteins | sample 1520941 | NCBI WGS metagenome assembly OFDC01 (sample SAMEA94258168, study PRJEB24077) | hot springs metagenome | biome: Aquatic biome; feature: Water | place: India | collected 2012-12-06 | depth 5 m
GCTCTGCGGCCCTGGCAGGTGGCGCCGCGACTGCCTATCGCGCCGGTGGTCTGTCCGGTGTGACCGTCGCTGGCGCATCCGCCGCGTCGAACCCGCTCCGCCGGGCCTCAGAAAGCGTTTCGAGCAGCTTCGAAGCCGGCGGGCGCGCTGCTGCGGGCGGTGCCGAGGCCAGCGCTGCGGCGGCTCCGGCGGACGCGCCGCCTGCCTGGGCGCGGCGGATGAGGCGGAGCCAGGCCGCAAGTCACGGCGCTTCCGCCGCCACGCATGCCATCCGGTCCGGCGATCACGGTGGTGGCGGCTCCTCCATCGATCTTTCTGAAGGGAACCATTGATGTTCAAGCGTTCGTCCGTCCGTTACGGCCACACACCCGTGCCGGAGACGCCCTACCAGAAGGCCGCGCAGGTCTGGGACGACCGGATCGGCTCTGCGCGTGTGCAGGCCAGGAATTGGCGCCTGATGGCGTTCGGTTGTCTGGGGCTCGCCGCCGGTCTCGCCGGTGGGCTCGTCTGGCAAGCGGCGAGGGGCACGATCACGCCTTGGGTCGTCCAAGTCGACAGGGTTGGTCAGGCGCAGGCGATCGCGCCGGCCGACGCCTCCTATCAACCCACCGATCCGCAGATCGCCTTTCATCTTGCGCGGTTCATTGAGGACGTGCGCGGTCTGCCATCCGACGCGGTAGTGCTCCGTCAAGGCTGGTTACGCGCATACGACTTCACCACGGATCGCGGCGCCGCGGCCCTCAACGACTATGCGCGTCGCGCCGATCCTTTCGCCAAGCTCGGCAAGATGCAGGTCTCTGTCGAGGTCTCGAGCGTCATCAGGGCATCGCCCGAGAGTTTTCGGGTGGCCTGGACCGAGCGTCGCTACGAGAGCGGCCAGCTCGCGGCCACCGAGCGCTGGACCGCCATTCTCACCATCGTGATCGAAACGCCGCGAGACGCCGATCGTCTGCGCAAGAATCCGCTCGGCGTCTTCGTCAACGCCATCAACTGGTCGAAGGAGCTCGCACAATGAGGTACCACCGCATGCGGCCAGCCATTTTCGTCTCCCTGCTGGCGGTTACGGGATGCGCGTCCACCAAGCCGCCTCAGATCAGTTACGACGAGAGCGTGCCGCCGCTCCCTGTGTCATCCACTTCCACCGAGGATGCACCGCCGCAGCCTCTGCACATCCCCCCGGCCTGGACGCCGGCGCGCGGAGGACTGGGCGATGCAAGGGACCCGGTGGCACGCGTCGAGGCTGCCAATGGCGCCGCGCGGGTGGAGCCGCGCCGCGAGGGCTACTTCAACGCCGTGCAGGTGTTTCCGTATAGCCCGGGAGCCCTCTATCAGGTCTACGTAGCCCCAGGACAGGTCACCGACATTGCCCTGGAGCCTGGCGAGCAACTCACCGGCTCAGGCCCGGTGGCCGCCGGCGACACGGTACGTTGGATCATTGGCGATACGGAGAGCGGTAACGGCGATACGCGTCGCGTACATATACTGGTCAAGCCAACCCGGCCTGCGATCGAGACCAACCTCGTGGTCAACACCGACCGACGTACCTATCTCATCGAGCTGCGGGCCCATGAGCGACCTTATATGCCCTCGGTTGCCTGGTTCTATCCGGAGAGCCGAGGCAAGAGCCTGCGCGCTCTGCCGCCAGTGCCGGTTCTCCCTGAGATCGCCCAGCGCCGGTATCGATACTCGATCGAGGGTGACAAGCCGCCCTGGCGTCCGGTCAACGTCTACGACGATGGGCGCAAAGTCTATGTCGAGTTCTCGCCCGGCATCGTTCAGGGGGAGATGCCACCTCTCTTCGTCGTCGGCGCGGACGGCAAGCCTGAGCTCGTCAACTCTCGTGCATACGGCAACGTCCTGATCGTCGACCGCCTGTTTGCCGCAGCCGAGTTGCGGCTGGGCGGCGATAGCCAGCAGATCGTCCGGATCGTCCGCGCGGATGGAAGACCCTAGCGATGACCGACCAATCTCATTTGGATTCCACACACTCGACGGTCACTCAGCCCTTTAGGCTGCGGTCGGAGGGCCCGCGCGTTACTCGTCTGTCGCGCACTGTGCTGATTGGCGGGACGGCGCTGGGCCTGATTCTGGTCTGCGGCGCCGTGCTGTGGGCTTTACAGGGTGACCGGCTGCGTGGCGTCGCGCCGCAGGAACTCTACACCACCGACCGGTCTCGCGTTGCCGACGGCCTGGCGGCGCTGCCGCGCGATTACACCGGCGTTCCGAGGGATGTCCCGCCACTCGGGCCGCCGCTGCCGGGCGACCTCGGCCGGCCGATCGTGGCAGCTCAAGGTCAGCCCGCCCCCGCACCGCCCGACACAGAGCAACAGCGCCGGGCTCAGGAGACGGAAGCGGCGCGCGTCAGCCGGCTGTTCGCTCCCGGGAATCGTCAGACGCAGCCTGGTGCCGCAACTATTACTCCGTCTCAGCCATCAATGTCGGCAGCATCGTCGGCGACCGATGAAGCCTCGATCCAGAATGGACAGGACCGCAAACTCGCCTTCATAAATGCGCCTGTCGACCGGAAAACGACCAACTATGATCGTCTGGTCCGGCCCGCTTCACCGTTTGTGTTGCAGGCCGGCGCTGTCATTCCTGCGGCCCTCATCACTGGCCTTCGATCCGACCTTCCGGGACAGATCACCGCGCAGGTGACGGAGAACGTCTATGACACGCCGACCGGCGGCGCGTTGCTGATTCCTCAGGGGGCACGGCTGATCGGCGTCTACGACAGCCAGGTTAGCTTCGGACAGTCACGTCTTCTTCTTGTCTGGACGCGGCTGCTTCTGCCGAACGGCTATTCGATCGTGCTCGAACGACAACCCGGGGCGGATTCTAGCGGCCAGGCTGGTTTGGAAGACGGAGTCGATCATCATTGGGGCTCGCTGTTCAAGGCCGCGCTTCTTTCCACCATCTTGGCGGTCGGCACCGAGCTGGGCTCGGATCAGAACGACAGCGATATCGTCCGTGCCCTGCGCCGTGGTGCGGGCGACACGCTGAATCAGGCCGGCCAGCAAGTGGTGCGAAGAAACCTCAATATCCAACCCACCCTCACGATCCGCCCTGGACATCCGGTCCGGGTCATCGTGACGCGCGATCTCGTGCTGCAGCCTTACCGAGGATAGGAGGAACCCCATGTCCAAGCTCAAGCTCGGTGCAATTCTGGACGAGAAGCCTGTGAAGTTGACGGTGGACTTGCCCGCGGCGATCCATCGAGATCTCATCGTCTATGCGGAGGCGCTCGGCCGTGAAACGGGTCAGACGATCGACCCGGCGAGACTCGTGGCTCCGATGTTGGCCCGGTTCATGTCTGCCGATCGAGCGTTTGGCAAAGCGCGCCGGTCCACAAAGGGCTCGGCGAAGAACGCCGAAGCCTAGCTCAGGATGGTGGGATGATGAGTATGCCGAAGCGTTTCCAGGAACCGTGCGAGAGCTGGATTCTTATTGTGCTCCTCCCAGCATGCCGTGAAGGTGATATGGCTCGGGCCTGACGCATCGCGAATTTCCCGAAAACGGACGCCGGCATAGGCAGGACTGATCCACGATTCGCAGTGAATGCTGACATGGTGTCCGGCTTCCACCATTCCCAGAACATGCTCGTTGCTGGCATCCCATGTCTCTATGTTGGGGCCACCGCCAGGCGCTGCGAGCTTCTTGAGAATCAGGTTGCGCAGATCCGATCCGGGGTCCCACTGGCTGAGAAGAATTGTCTCGTCTTTAAGGTCGTTCCAATCGATGACCTCGTTGCTCGAAAGTGGGTGTCGTGAAGACAAAGCCACGACAATGCGCTCCGACCATAGCGACATCGAAAGTCCACTATGTTGTCGCGCTTCCCCGGCAACGATGGCGACGTCGACGTCTCCCGCCCCAAGAGCGGCGACCAGCTGACCGCGAGATCGCTCGGTAACCTGGATGGTAATCCCTGGAAACGCCTTGATGTGCTCCGCCAAGATCGAGCGTACCTTGCTGGTCGATATCGCCGTGCCGAATCCCGCTCTAAGCACGCCGGCTTCTCCGCGGTCTGCCAGCTGCGATGCTCTCACCATGTTGTCTATTTCGTCGAACAGACGACGGGCTGCCTGCGACATGCTTGCGCCTGCAGGTGTGAGGCGTACGCCTCCACTCGAGCGCTCGAACAAAGAAACACCAAGTTGCCCTTCGAGGTGGCGGATCCGGCGACTGAGAGCCGATTGCTTGATGTTTAGGACTGTTGCAGCTTGCCGAAAACTCCCTTGCTCAGCAGCCGCGATTACGCTCCGCAAGGAACTCAGATCGAGGTTCATGATCGGACCGCCTACTGTGATGGAAGAGTGGCCAGTCCCTCTGATAGTTGATGAAATTTGGCTTGCTGGTTTCCACCAGCATACATTTTCGCAATCTTTCGAACTCAGCCTTGCCACGTAAGACGGCGTAGCGATCATGCTTCAACCCACTGACCGCGTCGGGAGTTCTCGGAGAAGTAGAAGTAAAGGTGCTTAGGGCGCGCGATCGCAGCCGGTCCGTGGCAACTGTTCGAACTCGGCCCTGAGGCGGAGACACTCGATCTACCCGCGGGTTGGTCTAATGCACCTATCTCGTGGCCACGCCGATGGTCTTCGGCCCTTCGGTATGGCTGTGAGCCAGCGCCTTGCAATCTCCAGAAGGTGGCCCTGGAAATTACTTCAATAAGTAGCTCATTTGGCGCTTTGCAGCAGCGATTTCATCTGCGCGATCTCCTGCTGCTGGCCGGAAATGATGCCCGCACAGAGTTTCTGAATTTCGGGAGAACTGGGCGATGATTCTTTACACATCAAAATTGCGCCGGCGTGATGCGGAATCATTGAACGAAGGAACTGTTCATTTCCTATTCCGATCTGTTCGCGGATACCGAACCAACAAAGGACGCCCAAGAGCAAACTTACTGCAAAGATCATCGTGTTGAGACGCCAATCGGCATACATGCCTCGCATCACAAGCAATTCTATGAGGACCATCGGCGCAGTCATGAGCCCAGCCATGTAGACCTGATTGAGGTTCGAATAAACATTGGCGAACCGGTCGACCATGGCATACATGAGCGCATACATGGCGACGAACATAAGAGCGGTCATCATAGCCAAGTGCGTGTATTGTTGCGCTCCGCGGCGATGCTTGTCGGGGCTGGCGGAAGTACTACTTGCCATGTTTGATCTCCTTCTCCCGGTCTGCAATCGTTTTCGCCGCCATCTTCTTGAGATCGGGATCCGCACCGAGCTGTAGTTCGGTCTTCGCCATGGCGACCGCAGCCTGATGGTGGGGGATCATATTTTTAGGCCGAAATCGACATCCGCCTGACCACTCAACGGCACATCGATGCCTTTCATGACGTCCATACGCACCCTTTTATACGCCTCAATCACGGGCGCAGGCATTGGCGCCATGTTCGTCGTGCTTGTGCAGGTACTCCGATCCTGCGCGATCGCACCGCTGTACACATCGGAGGACCGCCAGCAATTGAAAGAGCCTCCTCTTGCTGGGTTGCTCCCGCCGGGACTTTTATTTTGTTCACAAGAGCTGAATTGAATTGGCGTGGGCCAGCAGAGACTACCTACTGACTGGGCGCATGCAGTCTCGAAAGGTAGGCAAGTCTCAGCTTTCCGCGTCTGCCATTGATCTCGGCCGCCTCTTTCCAGATCCAATCAACGCTTGAGCGATAATGTGGAGCGTCATCCAAAACGTCTTCCGAGATGACCAGCACTGCGTTGAGTGACCGGCAGAGCCGCTCCAGACGCTCCGCGACATTTACCGCATCCCCAAATACCGTGAACTCGGCGTGTCGACCGCTTTCCAGTACGCCGCCGACCACGGGCCCGGCATGCAATCCAATTCCGGCCTCAACCGCAGTCTTGCCGTGTCTGACCCGCTCGTGACTCCACTGCGCGAGCAGCGTGGTGAGCCTCAGACCACACGCGATCGCCCGTGCCGCATCGTCCTCACCGGTTCGCGGGTGGCCAAATACCGCCATGACGCCATCTCCGATGAACTTGTCGACGGTACCGCCGTGCTCGAAGACGGCTTCCGTCACCAATTGACGATACTCCGAGAGCACTTCGGCGATGGCTTCAGGTTCTGAAGCTTCGCTGAGGAGAGTGAACGAGCGAAGATCTACGAACATCACGAGCGCGTGCCGACGGGCGAGAGTGAGATTCGTGCGGTCATCCTGGAGTTCTGCGACGACACCCGGCGAGAAGAAGCGCGCCAGCATCTGGCGCCGCCGTTCGCTTCCCACCGCTTCGGCGAGTACCACATTGTGCTCCTTTATCAGCAGGTAGCAGACGAAGGCTGCGAATGCGAACGCGGCGGCGAGCGCCCCTTCGGCGCCCAATATCGGCCACTCACTTTCCGCCTTGGGATGTAGACGAGCATGTACGGCGAGCGTGATGGCGAGCAACATCAGCCATCCGGTGAGCACGACGGCCGAGAACAGGACAACTAGCCCCGGTCTCAGGCGCAAGGCCGCATGCGTCAACAGGAGGAAGCCGACGGCCAGTGACGGAGCCGTCAGGCTGTGATCGAATGCCTCACCCGGTGCGAAGAGGTGTGCGTGAAACAGTGCCACCACAAGCAAGGCGTCGATGACGACGAACGCGATCGTCGCCCAGACCGGACCAGTCCGCTTCAGGGCAAGGAGCAAGGCCACCATCGTGGCCAAGCCGTAGCCGCCGATCACCTGACCATGCACAAGAACGCTTTCGCCATGCTGGCTTGCTAGGAGATTGAGCACCAGCACCGCGAACACCAGAAGCCGCAGCCAGGCCGACCGCAGCTCCCGGCGCCATCGACGCTCGTTCGTCGAAAGACCGGCTTCGTTCGTGGCCTGCATGTCCTGTCCGTCAGAGCCGGAAGGCCCTCAGACGCAGGGCATTGGCAATCACGCTGAACGAAGACAGTGCCATTGCTGCCGCAGCGATGATGGGCGACAGGAGGATGCCGAAGGTGGGGTAGAGCACGCCTGCGGCGAGCGGGACGCCCGCGGCGTTGTACACGAACGCGAAGAAGAGGTTCTGGCGAATGTTGCGCATCGTCGCTTCGGACAGTCGTCGAGCCCGCACGATCCCCATCAGGTCCCCTTTGAGCAGCGTGACGCCCGCGCTCTCGATCGCGACGTCAGTGCCGGTCCCCATGGCAATACCGACATCGGCAGCCGCCAGCGCAGGCGCGTCGTTGACACCGTCTCCGGCCATGGCCACGACGCGGCCTTCCGTTCGCAACTTCTCGATGACGGCGCTCTTTTGCTCGGGAAGCACGTCCGCCTCGACCTCGGCAATGCCGAGCCTTCGCGCGACGGCGTCAGCCGTGGTGCGATTGTCTCCGGTCAGCATGACGACCCGTATCTTTTCCGCAGCCAAGGCACGAATTGCCTCGGGTGTCGTGGCTTTGACCGGATCAGCAATGGCGAAGACCGCGGCCGGGGCCCCGTCGACGGCCAGGAAGATTGCCGTCGCCCCCTCGAGTCGTAAGCGCTCGGCGTCGGCCTGCAGGCCGCCAGGATCGACTCCGAGTTCCTTCAGGAATTTGGCATTGCCTAGCACAAGTTTGCGACCGTCAACCGTACCGGTGACTCCCTTTCCGGTGGGCGAGTCGAACTCGCTCACGCCGGAAAGGGCAATCTTGCGGTCGGCGGCTTCGTTTACGATTGCCATGGCGAGGGGATGTTCACTCGCTTTCTCGACGCTCGCTGCCAAGCCCAACACGGTCGCCTCTGCGAAGTCCTTGGTCGGGACGATCGCCACGACCTTCGGCTTGCCCTCGGTCAGCGTTCCCGTCTTGTCCACGACCAGCGTGTCGACGCGCTCCATCCGCTCGAGCGCCTCGGCATTCTTAATGAGGACACCGGCCTGCGCCCCGCGACCGACGCCCACCATGATCGACATTGGAGTGGCGAGGCCGAGGGCACAAGGACAGGCGATGATCAACACGGCTACGGCGGCCACCAGTCCGAAGGAGAACTGGGGTTCTGGTCCGAATATCGACCATGCGGCGAAGGCCGCGATCGAAACGGCGATGACTATGGGTACGAAATAGCCGGAAACCTGGTCGGCTAGCCTCTGAATCGGTGCACGGCTTCGCTGCGCTTCAGCCACCATCTGGACAATGCGGGCCAGCATCGTGTCGCGACCGACCTTGTCGGCCCTCATGACAAGCGAGCCCGTCGAATTGAGCGTGCCGGCGATCAGGCCCGCGCCGGCTTCCTTGGTAACGGGCATTGACTCGCCGGTGACCATCGACTCGTCGACCGCCGACCTTCCGGTCAAGACTTCACCATCGACCGGAATCTTCTCGCCTGGACGGACGCGAAGGCGATTCCCGACGACGATCGAGTCGAGCGACACGGTCTCATCTGTCCCGTCTTCCTTGAGGCGTTGCGCCGTCTTGGGCGCAAGATCGAGCAGGGCTTTTATGGCACCGGAAGTTTGCGCACGCGCCCTCAGTTCGAGAACCTGCCCCATCAGGACCAGGACCGTTATGACGGCCGCGGCCTCGAAGTACACAGCCACTGATCCGTCCGAACCACGGAACGCCCCAGGAAAGAGCTGCGGAGTGAGGGCCGCCAAAACGCTATAGATCCAGGCCACACCGGTGCCGATGGCGATAAGGGTGAACATGTTGAGGTTACGAGTGATGATGGACTGCCAGCCCCGGACGAAGAAGGGCCAGCCGCCCCACAGCACGACCGGCGTAGCCAGCACGAGCTGAATCCAGTTAGACCATTTCTGACCGAGCAGCATGTGCAGCGAGGTGAGATGTCCTCCCATCTCGAGTGCGACAACAGGCAGACTGAGCACCAGCCCGATCCACATGCGTCTCGACATGTCAATCAGCTCGTGGTTGGGCCCGTCCTCTAAAGAGACCTCCGCGGGTTCCAGCGCCATGCCGCAGATAGGGCAGCTCCCGGGGCCGATTTGACGGATTTCGGGATGCATGGGGCATGTGAAGATCGTGCCGGGCGCGATGGAAGAGGCAGGCGCCGCCTCCTCGGGCCTCAAGTAGCGTTGCGGTTCGGTGGTGAACTTCTGCAGGCACTTGGGATTGCAGAAATAGTAGGTTTGCCCCTCGTGCAAGGCCGTATGCCTGGCCGTCGCAATCTTCACCTTCATGCCGCAGACGGGGTCCTTCGCAATATCTTGGCTGGCTCTATGGTGTTGGTGAGCGGCGCTCCCGCCGTTGCAGCAATCGTGTTTCATGACTTGCCACATATACCGTACGGGGGTATAGTGCAAGTCATGAATGACAAATTGAAGAAGTCGCAACTGGCCCGCCTTGGCCGTATTGAGGGCCAAGTCCGCGGGATCGCTCGCATGATCGAGGAAGAGCGCTATTGCATCGATGTATTGACCCAGGTCCGCGCCGTGCGCGCCGCCTTGAACAAAGTTGAGCAGGAAACGCTCGGGGATCACCTTGAGCACTGCGTCGCTCATGCATTCCACGCCGGTTCGGAGAAGGACCGAAGGGCCAAGATCGAAGAGATTCTTGAAGTCCTCGACAGCCGACGCAGCTGATCGTCCGACTCCGCCGATTGACAACCCGCCAGCTCCTGCTCATGTATGTGTCCATGATCGCCGCTCCGTCCTTGAGGAAGTTCGCACAGGCATTCCTGCTTGCGCTTGCGGCGTGGGTGCTTACCGCTGGTGTTGCTTCGGCTCATGGTGGTCATGCGGGCTCGGACGCTCGATCAGCAGCCGAAGCGGTGGCGCCGACGAGCGATGTCCGCCGCGAAGGACCGGTTACCAGTGCAACTGGCTTCGAGGAAGGGGCCGAGGCCGTCGCAGGGCATGATAAAGGCTCCTGCCCGACCGGGGCTCCCGCAAAGCATTCTGGAAACTGCTGCAACATTGCCTGTCATGCGTCGATTCCCGTCTCGACCCTCGACCTTTGGTCGTGCGATTGGGCGGCTTCTTCGCCTGTACCCGGCCTGAGCGACATGCTCGAAGGCCGTTTCGGCGATCGTTCGGAACGTCCTCCCAGACTCGTCTGACCGCGTTCGCGCTAAAGGCGCGTGTCCGGTCCTGAGCCCCTGATAGGCTCGTAGTCCCAGACACCTGACGTGCGCGAACGCCCACGAGCTGCCGCTGTCGATTGACCGTGTCGCTCAGGCCCGTCGCGTTCACGTCATTCCATCTGGGTATTTGCCATGAAAATCCTGGTTCCATCCATGTTCGCGCTTGGAGTGGCCGCCTGCGCCGCGCAGCCTCTTCCCGAGTTGTCGCCGACCGATGCGTCGAGCCCCGAGGCGCCGACCGTGGTTGCGCCTTATCAACCAGTCATGTCCGGCACCGCATCCCATGTGCCGGTGGGGCTGAAGCCGTGGCGAGAACTCAATGATCGGGTCGCGCCTCGCGCGGGACGGTCACAATGAACACCATCACCAAAACCGCCGCCATTGCGATCGTGAGCTTGCTGGCAACGGGCTGCGCGAAGTTTACGGATGACGGCGGCATGGCGCCGGTCACAGATGGCATCCGTAAGGAGATCGGCCGGGACGCCGTCAAACTTTCGTCGCCCGAAGACATCCGACGCGCGCGGGAGCGCGTGCAGACCCTACTGGCCGAACCGCTCACAGAAGACTCGGCGGTTCAGGTCGCACTGCTGAACAATCGTGGGCTTCAGGCCGCCTACAACGACCTAGGTATCTCCGAAGCGGAGTACGTACAGGCGAGCCTTCCGCCAAACCCCGCGCTAACGGTGGGGCGCACCTTTGGTACTGGTAGCTTCGTGGAGTTTGGCTTCCAGCTCATCGGCAACCTGCTGGCCTTCGCGACCCTGCCAAGGAAGACGGAGATTGCCAAGCGTGAGTTCGAGGAAGCACGCTACCGCGCCGTTGCGACGACGCTCAGCCTGACTGTCGATGTGCGCCGGGTCTATATCAAGGCAATTGCCGCCCAGCAGCGCCTCGCTTTGCTGGAGCAGGCGCGCCAGACCGCTGACGCATCGGCGAAGATGATGACGCAGCTCGGTGAGACGGGCGCCGCCAACAAGCTCGACCAGGCGCGTGTCAGCGCCTTCTACGCCGACCTCAGCGCTCAGGTCGCCCAAGCCCGTTTGAGCGTGGCCAGCACGCGCGAGGCGCTGAACCGGATGTTGGGCGTCTGGGGAAGCGATCTCTCCTACAAGCTTCCAGCCCGCCTGCCGGCGCTGCCAGCGGCGGCCGATGCCCTGGCCGACGTGGAAGTCGAGGCGATGAAACGACGCGTCGACCTGATCATCCTACGCTACGAGATCGTGACGCTCGCAAAGTCGGCTAGCTTCGTGAACGCCACGCGATACCTATCGTTTCTTGAGCTTGGCCTCGGCTACCGTAACGAAGTCGAGACCAACGACGCCGGCGAGCAGTCGTCGAAGAACCGGTATGGGCTCGAGCTCGGCATCGTGATCCCGATATTCGATACCGGTGAAGCTCGTGTCGTCACCGCCCGAGAGATCTACATGCGTGCCGTCAACAGACTTGTGGAACGGTCCGTGAATGCCCGCTCGGAGGCGCGCGTGGCCTACACGACCTATCGCGCGACCTACGACATCGCGCGGTTCTACCAGTCGCGACTCCTGCCGCTCCGCCGGCAGATCTCGAACGAGGTGCTGCTGCGCTACAACGGCATGCTCATCGACGTATTCGAGGTCTTGATCGAGGAACGCGAGCGGATCAACGCCAATATCGCGTCGCTCGACGCCTTGCGCGATTACCACCTGGCCGTCGCCGACATGCAAGCCGCCTTGATCGTGGGCGGCACGGTCCCGCCATCCGGCGTCATCAACACGACGCCGGCACCAGAAACCATCCCCCTTGGCCTCTAGGAAAGAAAAACCCATGAGCATTTCCAGGCGTGATCTCGTCGGGGCTTCTGGCCTCGCCCTGCTTGGCGCATCTGCGATCAGTGGGCGCGTCCAGGCGCAATCGATTCCCGAAGCACCCACGACAACGACGAACACGATGCAGCCGCCGCTCTATCCGACCAGTGGACCGGACTACCAGCCGGTCGTGACGCTCAACGGCTGGACCCTGCCGTGGCGGCAGAACGGGGACTGGAAGGAGTTTCATCTGGTCGCCGAGCCGGTCGAGCGCGAGATGGCGCCCGGCATGATTGCCCGGCTGTGGGGCTACAACGGCCAGAGCCCGGGCCCGACCATCGAGGCCGTCGAAGGCGACAAAGTCCGCATCTTCGTTACGAACCGGCTGCCTGAGCACACGACGATCCATTGGCACGGCCAGCTCTTGCCCTCCGGCATGGACGGCGTCGGCGGCCTCAATCAGCCGCATATCAAGCCGGGCCAAACCTTCGTTTACGAGTACCAGCTCAAGAAGAGCGGCACTTTCATGTACCACCCTCATGCCGATGAAATGGTCCAGATGGCCATGGGCATGATGGGCTTCTTCGTCGTGCATCCGCGCGATCCCAAGCTGCATCGCGTCGACCGGGACTTCGTCTTTCTTCTCTCATCGTACGATATCGACCCCGGCAACTACGTTCCCAAAGTCGCGGAGATGACCGCTTTCAACATGTGGACATGGAACAGCCGCGTTTTCCCCGGCATCGACCCGCTCGTCGTGGCGAAGGGCGACAAGGTTCGCGTGCGGGTCGGAAATCTCACGATGACCAATCATCCGATCCACATGCACGGATACGACTTCGAGGTGACCTGCACCGACGGCGGATGGGTGAGGCCTGAGGCTCGCTGGCCCGAGGTCACGATCGATATCCCGGTGGGAGCCATGCGCGCCTACGAGTTCGATGCAATCTATCCGGGAGATTGGGCCATTCACTGCCACAAGTCTCATCACACCATGAACGCGATGGGCCACGACCTCCGTACCTTCATCGGTGTCGACAAGAAGCAGTTCGCCAAGCAGATGAAGCGCCTCGTGCCTGATTACATGCCCATGGGTAGTGCCGGTATGGCTGACATGGGCGAGATGGAGATGCAACTTCCCGACAACACGTTACCGATGATGACCGGCTTCGCACAGTTCGGAGCGGTCGAAATGGGCGGCATGTTCTCCGTGGTGAAGGTGCGCGAAGGATTGGCCTCGGGGGACTACAAGGACCCCGGTTGGTACCAGAATCCGCCTGGCACTGTGGCTTGGGAGTGGAAAGGGCCGAAGCCCGAAGCCACCCGCGCTGCCACGCCCACGCCAGCTCTGAAACCGGGTGTCGCGCCTGTGCGCGTGGTCAAGCCGTCGTCGCACGGCTCACACAAGTAGTTCAACCAAGGAGGCAATCGTGAAAGCTGGAATGTTAATCGTGACGTCAATCGCGGCCGCATTGCTTGCCGGCGCAGCCGCTGCCGCGCCGGGGCACAAGCCGGGCGAAGGCCATTCGCATGCCGACGACAAGGCATATGGCGCGCCCGGCGATCCCAAGAAGCCTGCGCGCATCATCCAGATTGTGTTCCGCGAGGACGACGGGAAGATGCTGTTCATGCCGGACAAGCTCAAGTTCAAGAAGGGCGAGCAGGTTCGTTTCCAGCTCCGCAACAACGGGGCCATCGATCATGAGTTCGTCGTAGGCACTGTCGAGGAGAACCTCAAGCACATGAAGGACATGGAGAAGAACCCCGACATGGAGCACGACGATCCGAATGCCAAGCGGCTGAAACCCAAGGCGACGGGAGAAATCCTATGGCACTTCACGAAGGCAGGGACCTTCGACTTCTCCTGCCTGATTCCCGGGCATCGCCAGGCGGGCATGTTCGGCACCATCGTCGTCGAGTAACCCAACGCAATCGAAGGAGCATCAGATGTTCAAGAGACTCTTCGCTGCAGCATTGACTGCGACCCTGCTCTCGGTCTCGGCGCTGGCCGACGGCAACATGGTCAAGGCCGAGGTCGTCAAGGTGGACAAGGCCGCAGGCAAGGTCACGCTGAAGCACGGCCCCATCAAAGACCTCGACATGGACGCCATGACCATGGTGTTCCGCGTCGCCGATCCCTCGATGCTCGACAAAGTGAAACAAGGCGACCGCATCGAGTTCGAGGCCGCCCGGGTGAACGGTGCGATCACCGTCACCAAGATCGGCAAGCACTGACGACGCCTCGATGAAACAGGTGATGGCAGGCGCAGTCGCCTGCATAGCCGCTTTTGGCGGCACGGGCGGATCGTCGGCAATCGCCGACGACCGCGAGTTGCAGGCAATCCTCGTTAAGCAGGGGTGTGTCGCGGAGGCTATTGACCGGACAGAGTTGTCGTCGGTGGTCAGCGCCTACGACGTTACCTGTCGTGGGTCCGGCCGGGTTCTCACCATCGTGTGTGTGGACTCTGATTGCCGTCTTCAGTCGGCACCGCGTCACGACCAGCGACGCCAGGAGCCAGCAGGGCCGTTGGATGGTTGATCGGTTGTTCACACGGCGCCGCAGGTGGCGGGGGATCGGGGTGGCGGTAGCTTTGCTCATCATCATCCTGGCGGCGAGTGCTTTCGTACTGCTCCGGGAGAAGCCACTTCGGATCGATCCGAGCGACCCCAACCAAGTGGCGTTGGGCAAACGTCTGTATGCAACAGCGTGCGCGAGCTGCCATGGCGTCTCGCTCGAGGGGCAGCCGGATTGGCAGCGGCGCCGCGCCAACGGGCGGCTGCCGGCGCCTCCCCATGACGCCAACGGGCATACCTGGCACCATGCCGATGCCTTCCTCATGCGCATCACCCAGCTCGGCCCCGCAGCCTATCCCGAAGGATATCAAACTGACATGCCGGGGTTTCGCGACGCACTCACGGATCGCGAGATGGCTGCAATCCTAGCCTACATCAAGAGCACTTGGCCGGCGGACATCAGGGCGCGCCAAAACCGCCTGAATGTCACGCGCTGAGCGGAGGCAGGCCCGCTGCAGCCTAACTGAATGGCAAGGGTCGCGCATCCGGGCTTTTTTCCGCCATTCTTGAGGTGCTACAGTAGCGTCGTGGGTACTTTCAAAGCCCTTGCTCGCTTCCTTTCGGTCGTCGCCATGTGTGCGTTGCTCGGCGCGCCATTCGCGCGTGACGCTGCGGCCGTAGTCGGTCCGCAGGCGTTGGTCACGGCGACGGTTCAGGTGAATGTTGCCAGCGACATGGGCGAGATGCCTTGCTGTCCGGGCATGACGTCCGAGCGCGACTGCTCAAAGACCTGCGTGTTAATGGCGGTGTGCGCAACGCCTCTGATGCATATGGCGGCGACCGCGATTCGTGCAGCGTCGCACGTGTTGTTCTCGCGAGGGCACCCGCCCAGCATGCACCCGTTGGCAGGCCGGGAAGATCTCCCGGCGCCGAGACCTCCCAACTCCCACGTCTGAAGCCCGCTTCTCGCCGGTCGTCACGCGGTGAAGACACCGCGTCTCGCTTCAGCGCCGTTGCGATCATCCGCGACGGCGATCCCGGAGTTGCAAAATGATCAGTGCTCTCAGATTGGCCGCTTTGGCGGCTTTTTCCACCGTGCTTCCTACACTTATTGCGCCAGCGATAGCTGACGTGCGCGACTACGAGTTTCAGCTCGTTCACGATCAACTTTCCCAAAACGAGGCGACTGAGGTGGGCGTTCGGCTGGTCAAGAAGTCGACCGGCGCGCCTGTCGCCGATGCGGTCATCTTCGCAAGTCGAATGGATATGGCGCCCGATGGAATGCCGACCATGCAGGCGTCGCTCGCCGCGGTGCCGTCCGCCCAAGCTGGCGTCTACCGCTTCTCGACCCGGCTGGAAATGGAGGGGGCTTGGCAACTCTCTCTCGCCGCGAAGGTCCAGGGCGAAGAAGGCACGGTGGTGGGCAAGCTGATTCTGAAGGTGCTGCCGTGACCCGGCGATGGTGCGTTGCCCTGGCCGCTGGGGCCATCGCAATCGCCGGAGCCAGCGGATACTTCGTACGGGATTTTGGGCTTCTCGAAAGATACCTCACAAGAGGCAAAACGGCCTCACCGGTTGAAGCCATTCTCTATTATCGGGATCCCGACAACAGGCCATTCTACTCGGCCACGCCCACGACCACACCTGATGGCCGGCCATACCGCGCGGTCGCCACCTCCGAAGAGCCTCGCCTTGTCGAAGTGACACAGGATCAGACGCTAGAGGGGACTTCGACCCGACGTATTCTGCATTACCGGCATCCCATGGGCCTTCCCGATGTGTCACCTGTGCCGAAGAAGGACTCGATGGGCATGGATTACATCGCGGTCTACGAAGGCGAGGGGGACGAGTCGGGCACGGTTCGCCTAAGTCCTGCTCGAATCCAGCGCACCGGCGTGGTGACAGAAGTAGTGGCCGAGCGCGTACTGGCGCAGACCATCCGTGCGCCGGGCACCATCCAACTCGACGAACGTCGCATCTCCGTGATCTCCCTGCGTACCGAGGCCTTTGTCGAATCGGTCGAGAACATCACGACCGGTTCGGAAGTCCGCCAGCATCAGCCGCTCATGCGTCTCTACAGCCCGGTAATCAGCGGAGCCGCCGCCGAATATGCCGCCGTTGCAGCGGGAGGCCGCGAAGCGGGGAGGGGGTCGCGTCAGAAGCTCGCCAACATGCTCGTGCCGGAAGATGTGATCGCGGAGATAGAAAGCTCACGGCGTGCACCGCTTTCCCTGACATGGACGGCGCCCCGCGATGGCGTCGTCCTCGAACGCAACGTTGCCGAAGGGATGCGCGTCAATCCTGGAGACGTTCTCTTCCGGATCGGCGATCATTCGATCGTCTGGGCGGTAGTCGATATACCGGAGTCGCAGCTCGCGCGGTTGGCCCCTGGACAGCGCGCCCGCATCCAGGCGCGGGCCTTCCCGGGGCGCGCGTTCGCAGGAACGGTCGACCTCGTCTATCCCAAGCTCGACGCCGCAACCCGGAGTGCTCGGATTCGGATAGAGCTGCCAAACCCGGGCTTTGCCCTTCGACCCGATATGTACGTCCTCGCCGAGATCGACACGGGTGACGGCATGCCGCGCTCATCTGTTCCGGAAAGTGCCGTCATCGATAGCGGGGATCGTCAGTTGGTCCTCCTCGACAGAGGCGAGGGAAGGTTCGAACAACGGGCCGTCCGTACGGGCGTTCGCAGCGGGACCTACGTCGAGGTGCTTGAGGGCGTTGTGCCCGGGGATCGAATCGTGACATCCGCCAATTTCCTGATCGATGCCGAAAGCAACCTCAAAGCGGCTCTGAAGGCCCTCGTCAAAAGCGAGCCTGCGCAATGATCGCCCGCTTGATCGAGGCCTCGGCTCGCAATCTCGTCCTAGTGCTGATCGCAACGGCATTCGCAGTGGCGGCAGGCGCTTATGCGGTCACCCGCATGCCCCTGGATGCCATTCCCGATCTCTCGGACACGCAGGTCATCGTCTACACCGAGTATGGCGGTCAGGCGCCTCAAGTCGTCGAGGACCAGGTCACATTCCCCCTGACCAGCGCCATGCTGAACGTTCCACGAGCGCGGGTGGTGCGCGGCTTCTCGTACTTCGGCGTGAGCTTCGTCTACGTCATCTTTGAAGACGGCACCGACATCTACTGGGCTCGCTCGCGGGTGCTTGAATACCTGAACGGCGCTTCGCGTCGTCTGCCGGCGGGGGTGACGCCGGTGCTGGGTCCCGACGCTACAGGGGTCGGCTGGGTCTACCAGTACGCTATCGTCGCCGCTCAGCGCTCGCTGGCCGAGCTTCGTTCGCTGCAGGATTGGTCGCTGCGCTTTGGCCTCGCTCGCGCCGAAGGTGTCGCGGAAGTGGCAGGCGTGGGCGGCTTCGTGAAGCAATACCATGTCGTGGTCGACCCTCATCGCCTGCGCAGTCTCGGCCTCAGCCTAGCCGCCGTCAGGGACGCTATCCGGGCGAGCAACGTCGATGTCGGCGGTCGAACGGTCGAGCTGTCGGAGTTCGAGTTTGTCGTCCGCGGCCGCGGCTATCTTAAGGGCGTTCCGGATCTCCGCGCGATAGCGTTGAAGAGTGCCAACGGGACGCCGCTCCTGCTCGACGACGTCGCACGGGTCGAGATCGGCCCCGACGAGCGGCGTGGGATTGCCGAGCTGAATGGCGAAGGCGAGGTCGCGAGCGGCATCGTGTTGCAGCGCTATGGCGCGAATGCGCTCAACGTCATCGACCAGGTGAAGGCTCGTCTCGCCGAGATGAAGGCAGGGTTGCCCGAAGGCGTCTCAATCGTCCCCGTATACGACAGGTCACGATTGATCGTTTCGGCGATCGACACGTTGCGTGTCACGCTGATCGAGGAGGGCCTAATTGTGGCTCTCGTCTGCTTTGTTTTCCTGCTCCATGCCCGCAGCGCCCTCGTGGCCATTCTCATGCTGCCGGTTGGCGTTCTCATAGCCTTCATCGCAATGCGCCTCTTGGGGATCGGCTCCAATATCATGAGCCTCGGCGGTATTGCGATCGCCATCGGCGCCATGGTCGACGCCGCGATCGTAATGATCGAGAATGCCCACAAACACCTGGAGCGCAGCCCGCCGGGCAAGCCTCGCGTGGAGGTCTTGATCGAAGCGGCTTCCGAGGTCGGACCCGCTCTGTTCTTCAGCCTCCTCATCATCACGGTGAGTTTCCTGCCCATCTTCGCGCTGGAGGCGCAGGAAGGGAGGCTGTTCGGCCCGCTCGCCTTTACCAAGACCTTCGCCATGGGCGCTGCGGCGCTCCTGTCCGTGACCCTAGTGCCCGTCCTGATGGTTCTCTTCGTTCGCGGACGGATCGTTCCCGAGCATCGTAACCCGGTGAACCGTTTTCTCATCTGGGTCTATCGCCCTGTAATCCGCGCCGTTTTGCGCGCCAAGCTGCCGACGATAGCGCTCGCCTTGATCATCGCGACAGTCACCCTCTGGCCAGCTCGGCAACTCGGAACCGAGTTTATGCCGGCGCTCGACGAGGGGACGTTGCTCTACATGCCGACCACCTTGCCGGGGCTCTCCGTAACGAAGGCGGCCGAGCTATTGCAGACGCAAGATCGGATCATCAAGTCGTTCCCCGAGGTCGACTCGGTCTATGGCAAGGCTGGCCGCGCACAGACTGCGACAGATCCGGCGCCTACAGAAATGTTTGAGACCATCATAAACCTGAAGCCCAGGAGCGAGTGGCGTCCTGGTCTTACGGTGGAAGGTCTGATAGCAGAGATGGATCGGTCCTTGCAGTTTCCGGGCGTCTCGAACGCCTGGACAATGCCGATCAAGGCCCGGACGGACATGCTTTCGACCGGCATCAGGACGCCGGTCGGCGTGAAGGTTTTCGGCACCGATCTCCGGGAGATCGAGCGGCTGTCGCGGGAGGTCGAGCAGGTCCTGCGCAACGTTCCGGGAACGTCGAGCGCTTATGCTGAGCGCATCATGGGCGGCTACTACCTTGAGATCGCACCGGATCGCGCCGAGATGGCGCGGCACGGCCTGATGCTGGGCGATGTTCAGGAAGTGATCGCGACCGCCCTTGGTGCCGAGACGATAACGACGATGATCGAGGGACGGGAGCGCTATGGCGTGACCATACGCTACCCCCGCGATCTTCGCAGCAGCCCTCGGACGATCGCGCAAGACGTGCTGGTCCCCTTGCCCGGCGGGGCGACCGTCCCGCTCGGCGAGGTAGCGAAGATCGAGCTTAGCCGAGGTCCCACGACCATCCGGACGGAAAACGGACAGCTTGCCAGCTACGTCTACGTCGATATCCGCGATATCGACCTCGGGAGCTATGTTGCCGCCGCCCGCAAGGCAGTTGCCACGGGGGTCATTTTTCCGCCCGGTTACTACGTGACCTGGAGCGGCCAGTTCGAGTACCTCGAGCGCGCGCAAGCCAGGCTGGCTGTCGTGGTGCCTGTCACCCTGCTGATCATCTTCCTGCTGCTGTACCTCAACTTCCGGCGCCTCACCGAGACCCTGATCGTCATGCTCTCGCTTCCGTTCGCCCTGATCGGCGGCGTCTGGCTCGTCTGGGCCATGTCCTTCAACCTCTCGGTCGCGGTCGTCGTCGGCTTCATCGCACTCGCCGGTGTTGCCGCGGAAACGGGAGTGGTCATGTTGATCTACCTCGATCAAGCGCTCTCTGATGTCCGCGCTCGGTGCGCGAAAGCAAACGTGCTGTTCACGCGCGAGCATCTTCACGAGGCGATCATGACCGGAGCGGTGGATCGCGTACGCCCCAAGATGATGACGGTGGTGGCGATCATGGCTGGGCTGTTGCCCATCATGTGGAGCACCGGTACGGGATCGGAGGTCATGAACCGCATCGCCGTGCCCATGGTCGGTGGAATGATTTCGTCTACCGTCCTTACCCTGCTGGTGATCCCGGCACTCTATGCTCTAATAAAGGGACGATCCTTGGCGACCTAGTGCTCCAGGTGGTGAGCCCAAGAAGACTGGGCGCCAGCCGCCGAGTGTACTCTCTGCGAGCACCACGCCGGCTGAACATGTCCAGCAGCCAACGCTGCGTCATGGTTAGCGATGGTGTCGCAGGCCGCCGCTTCTGATCGTTGTAAGAGAGCGAAGACGCTTTCAACGTGATCTGAAACGCCGTTCCGCGCCATCTCTCTCGCTCGCTATATCGTTCGCGAGGCCTACGACTAAAGAGCGGATGCCCGGAGAAGAGGGGCGACGCAGGCAGGGCCGCCGACACGTAGAGGCTGGCGGGAAGCGCTACGAGCCTGCCTACGAACGCCGCCGGCAGTGCCGGCACCGCGAGTGAGGTGAGCCTGCGCCAACGATCACGCCCGCGCATGCAGGCGCTGCATCGTATATGAGGCGGCCAAAAACGTTCTTGGCCATCACTGCCTGGCCGGAGATCGCCGACTGGTACGCTCGTGACGGCCATGACGGCGGGGTATCCCCTGCCGCTCGCTTGGCCGACATTGGCATAGACCGCCGACCGGCCCGGAGCGTCGCCATCAGATGGCGCTGCGCGGTGCCGATGGACGTTTTGCTGCCAACATCGTTTATCTGAGGCGCATCGCCGCATCATCGGCGGCGTGATTGTATAACCCCTTAGTGCTCCTCGATAATGAGTTGGTGGCGACTATGATGGGTCATCGACTGGTACTGACATTCCGGCGGAGCGCACGCTTCGTTCGAGTGATCTGTGTCTTGTCCTTGGCTATCGCCAGCATCGTCCATGTTGTTAGCGATTTTAGCGCGAACAGCGGAGCGACGGGCACAGGGCAGACCGCAGTTTCGACGCTATCGGACGACCGTGGAGGCGAGGGCGGCCAGGCCGCAGAAGCCTGTCACAGCTGCTCTGTTGCGCCCTATTTCACTGCGGCGCCCGTTCTGCTTATCGCCGACGCCTCTTCAGAAGTGCCAGAAGGACGCCTTGTGCAGGTGTCCGTTGCCTCGCCAAATATAGCTGGGCCGCCTCCCAAGAACTGATCCCGTCGTATTTCCATCGTCGCGCCTGCGTTTCTGGCGTGGCGTACCGATGAACGCTTTTCTGGGATCAGATCATGTCAATTCGCGTAATGGGGGCGCTGTGCGCAGCGCTGCTCCTCGTCACGCATGCTCGCGGGGCATCGTCTCAGACCCCGCAGCCGGCTGCGCAGCGCGCGTCAAATAGCGGTCAGCAGTATGCACCGAGCGGGGCGCTTACTCTTCGTCAGGCTCTGCAGCAGGCGGTGAACGCCAGCCCGCGCATCGACATTGCTGATCGCAACGTCGGCATGGCCGATGGTCGCCGCCGGCAAGCCGGCGCGATGCCCAATCCAACCATCGGCTTCGAGGTCGACAATTTCGCCCCCGGAAACTCCGAAAATGTCGGCGGTGCCGAGACGACGCTAATGCTCAGCCAGCTCATCGAATTGGGCGGAAAGCGCGACGCACGCGTATCGGCGGCTCTCGGCGATGCCGATGCCATGCGATGGGAGAAGGATGCAACCCGTCTCGAGCTGCTTTCGGAAACGACGCTTGCCTTCGTAGAAGCTCTTTCGGTACAGCGGCGCGTCCAGATTCTGGAGCGTCAGGCGGCAACCTTGGAACGGCTCGTGCCGCTGATGCAGCGTCGGGTCGATGCGGGTGCTTCTTCACCGTCGGAAGTCACGCGAACCCAGACCGCGGTTGGTGTTACGAGGTTGGAGCGTGATCGGTCACGTCTGGCCTTCGCCGTAGCCCGAAGGGACCTCACCGGGTTGATGGGGCGCGACCTCCCCAATTTCAACTCTGTCTCCGGAGATTTCAATCGTCTGGTCCGCCCAGCACCACTTGAAGCTCTGATCAAGGCTATTGATGACAATCCGCAGCTTATGCGCTGGACGGCCATACGCGCTCAAAGGGACGGAGAGCTGCTGGTCGCCCGTCTGAAGCCCATTCCAGACGTCACGGCAAGCGTGGGCTGGCGCTACTACTCCGACACCCAGCAGAGTGCCGTCCGGCTGGGCGTTTCGATGCCGTTTCCAGTGCTGGACAGGAACCGTGGCGGTATTCACGAAGCGCAGGAAAATTCGCGCAAGGCCCATTCCGAAAGGGCCTCGAACCGACTGGCTCTGATCACCGTTGTCGCGAAAGCACACGACACCGCAAACAATCAGCTCATCCAGCTCGACCTCATCCGCAAGACGATCCTGCCGGCGGCGCGTCAGACCTACGCGACCATCGAAGCGGGGTACGGACAGGGGCGCTTCACGGTCCTGGAGATTCTGGACGCCTATCAGACTGTCGCTGACGCGGAACTGAAAGAGCACGAAGCGCTGACCAGCTTTCATTCAGCCGTTGCTACAATCGAGGGCCTCACCGCGAGCCCCGTGAACGTTACGAGGGCACGATGATGAACTTCGCTAAAAAGGCACTGGGTTACCTGACGCTGGCGATCGTTTGCGCGGGCATCCTGGCCGCCGCTGGCTACTACGTCTTCGATGCACGATTTGCTAACCAATCCAAAGCCGCCGGCGCCAAAGGCGGGCACGCGGAGAAGGAAGGGGACAGCCACGACGAGGGCGTGAAGCTTACCGATGCGCAAGTGACCGCCGCCGGTATTGAGCTGCTGACGGCCGGCCCTCGTGAACTTCGAGACATTCTGCAACTGAACGGCACGGTTCAGCCCAACCAGGAAACGCTAGTGAAGGTGACCCCACGCTTTCCCGGTGTAATCCGCAGCATGCGCAAGCGACTGGGCGACAAGGTCAAAAAAGACGATGTACTCGCGACCGTCGAAAGCAACCAGAGCCTGACGGTTTATGAACTCAAGGCACCGATCGAAGGCACTGTGATCGACCGTGACGGCACGCTGGGTGAGTTCGCATCCGAAGCGCGGCCGATCTTCACCATTGCCGACCTCTCGACCATGTGGGTCGACTTCGCGGTCTTTCGGAAGGACTTCTCGAAGGTCCGGATTGGCGACGCCGTTTCCATCGATGTTGGTGACGGCGGTGCGATCATCGAAGCCAAGATTGATTATCTCTCCCCGATCGGCGCCAGCGATACTCAGTCGGCCATAGCGCGTGCAATCGTCCCGAACAGCGGACGGTTGCGCCCGGGCTTGTTCGTGGACGGAAAGGTCGTCCTGTCAGCGCGGCCGGTCGATGTTGCTGTCAGTACAAACGCCCTTCAAACGCTCGAGGGCAAGAACGTCGTCTTTGTACGCAACGGCGAAATGTTCGACGCGAGAGAGATCGAATTGGGCAATCGGGATGCCGATTGGGCCGAAATTACGTTCGGCCTCGTCGCAGGCGACGTCTATGCAGCAAAGAACAGCTTCGTGATCAAGGCGGAGATCGGCAAGGCCGGCGCCGCTCACGAGCACTGACGCGAGAAATCCAACATGATCAACAAGATCCTGGAGTTCTCCATCCAGAACCGATGGTTCGTCATTATTGCGGCCATCGCGGTTGGTGCGTTGGGTGCGTGGAACTTTACGCGCCTGCCAATCGATGCGGTGCCCGACATCACCAACGTCCAGGTGCAGGTCAACACCGTCGCGCCGGGCTACTCGCCATTGGAGGTCGAACAGCGCATCACTTTCCCATTGGAAACGGCAATGGGTGGTTTGCCGAAGCTCGAATACACTCGCTCGCTGTCGCGCTATGGCCTGAGCCAGGTAACCGTCGTGTTCAAGGACGGGACTGACATCTATTTCGCCCGCCAGCTCGTGAACGAGCGGATCCAGCAGGCCAAGGAGCAGCTTCCACCTGGCACGGAGACCGCGATGGGGCCGGTGTCGACCGGTCTCGGTGAGATTTACATGTATGCGGTCGAGGCCAAGCCAGGAGCTAAGCGGTCTGACGGCGAGCCCTATTCGGCGACCGACCTGCGGACGATCCAGGACTGGATCATCAAGCCGCAGCTCCGCACCGTGCCAGGCATTGTCGAGGTCAACACGATCGGCGGCTACGAGAAGCAGTTTCACGTCCTGCCCGATCCGGCGAAGCTGATGGCTTATCGCCTCGCGTTCCGCGACGTGATGCAGGCGCTAGCAACACACAATGCCAATGTCGGCGCCGGCTACATTGAACGCAACGGTGAGCAGTATCTGGTTCGCACGCCGGGGCAGGTGAACACGCTGCCGGAAATCCGCGACATCGTCATCGGAACGCGCGGTGGGGTGCCGATCCGGATTTCGGACGTAGCCGAGGTCAAGGAAGGGACCGATCTACGAACCGGTGCCGCGACGCTCGATGGCAAGGAGACCGTAATCGGGACCACGATGTTGCTGATCGGTGAGAACAGCCGGACAGCCGCACAGCGCGTGAGCGCGAGGCTGGACGAGATTGCGCGTTCCCTGCCGGACGGCGTCGTCGCACGCGCGATCTACGACCGGACCAAGCTCGTCGAAGCCACAGTCTGGACCGTCGAGAAGAACCTACTGGAAGGCGCACTGCTCGTTGTGGTCGTGCTGTTCCTGATCCTGGGCAACTTCCGGGCGGCCTTCGTCACAGCCTGCGTCATCCCGCTGTCGATGCTCTTCACCATCACCGGCATGGTCGAGAACCATATCAGTGCCAACCTGATGAGCTTGGGCGCCATCGACTTCGGCATCATCGTCGATGGGGCGGTGATCGTGGTAGAGAACTGCCTGCGCCTGCTTGCTGAAGAGCAACACAAGCGCGGTCGTTTGCTGACACGCAATGAGCGCTTCGCGACGATCCTTGCCGGTGCACAGGAGGTGATCAAGCCGAGCCTGTTCGGAACTGTGATCATCGGCGTCGTCTACCTGCCGATCCTCACGCTGACCGGCGTCGAAGGGAAGATGTTCACGCCCATGGCACTCACAGTGCTAATGGCGCTTCTGGGCGCGGCCATCCTGTCGATGACCTTGGTGCCTGCAGCCGTGGCGCTCCTGGTGACCGGAAAGGTCTCCGAGAAGGAGAACTTCTTCATGCGCGGCGCGCTTCGTGTTTATGCGCCGGCGCTCGAAGGCGCTATCCGGCTGCGCTACGTCGTGGTCGCGATGGCCTTCGTGCTGGTCGGTGTTGCAGGCGTGGCAGCCTCCCGGATGGGCGGGGAGTTCATTCCCTCGCTCGACGAGGGCGACATCGCTATGCATGCGATGCGCATACCCGGCACCAGCCTGACCCAGTCGGTACAGATGCAGGAAGCGCTTGAAAAGGCGATTCTGGAGTTTCCGGAGGTCAAGGAAGTCGCGGCCAAGATCGGTACGGCGGAGGTGGCCACCGATCCCATGCCACCCAACGTCGCCGACAACTTCATCATGTTGAAGCCGCGCTCCGAATGGCCCGATCCCAACCGGTCCAAGGCCGACTTGGTGGCAGCCATTGAAAAGAGGGTCGAGCAGATCCCCGGCAATAACTACGAGTTCACCCAGCCCATTCAGATGCGCTTCAACGAGCTGATCTCCGGTGTCCGGAGCGATCTTGGCATCAAGATCTTCGGCGACGATCTCGATACGCTTCTGTCGATCGCGACCAAGGTCGAAGCTGTTGTTCGGGCCGTGCCCGGCGCTGCCGACGTCAAGACTGAGCAGGTGAGCGGACTGCCGATGCTTACCGTGAAGCCCAACCGTGCGGCTCTCGCACGATACGGCATTACGCTGGCGGAACTGCAGGAAGTGGTGGAAATTGCCGTTGGTGGCCGAGAGGCGGGGCTAATTTTCGAGGGCGACCGCCGCTTCGACATCGTGATCCGGCTACCCGAGAGAATGCGCGTTGACGTCGACGCCCTGGCGTCGCTGCCAATTCCTATTCCTGCGCAGGTGGCAGGAAAGGAGAATGGAGCCAAGGGCAGTCGCGCGATCGTGCAAACAGGCCTCGGTGTGGCGGCCCCGTATGTGCCGCTCTCTGCCGTGGCCTCTATCGACATTGCGCCGGGCCCCAACCAGATCAGCCGTGAGAATGGCAAGCGCCGCATCGTCGTTTCTGCAAATGTTCGCGACCGCGATCTCGGTTCCTTCGTCAGCGAGGTTCAGAGCCGCGTCGCCGCACAGGTCAAGCTGCCATCGGGCTATTGGATTGGTTGGGGTGGTCAATTCGAGCAGCTTGTCGGCGCTACGAAACGCCTGGCGATCGTCGTGCCGGTCGCGCTGCTGCTGATCTTCGTCTTGCTCTGCATGAGCCTTGGTTCACTCCGTGACGCGCTCTTGGTGTTCAGTGGCGTGCCGCTGGCGCTGACTGGCGGTGTGGCTGCGCTCGTGCTCCGGGATATTCCCCTCTCGATCAGCGCCGGCATTGGCTTCATCGCATTGTCTGGCGTGGCCGTGTTGAACGGGCTCGTCATAATCTCCTTCATCCAAGGATTAAGAATCCAGGGACGCTCGGTGGCAGAAGCCGTGCGCGAGGGAGCCATGAAGAGGCTCCGTCCCGTGCTTATGACTGCGTTGGTGGCGTCGCTGGGCTTCGTGCCCATGGCAATCGCGACCGGCGCGGGCGCCGAAGTGCAGAGGCCGCTGGCCACCGTCGTCATCGGCGGAATCATCTCGTCGACTATCCTGACGCTGGTCGTTCTACCGGCTCTGTACGCTCTGTTTCACCGAGACAAACCCGTGCAAAAAGAGGAGATGGCATGAAGAAGTTTCTGATAGCGGTGGCGTTGATGCTGTGGGCCGGCGTGGCTGTCGCGCAGCATAATCACGCAGCCACGAAGGGGCCCAATGGCGGGCCGGTCCATGATGTGGCCGGGGTGCATGCCGAGTTGGTCATGTCCGGCAACACGGTGACCATCAATTTGCTCGACGAAGCGAACAAGCCGACATCAGCCAAGGGGTTCAGCGGTTCCGTGCTTATTGTTGCAGGTTCCTCACGTGAAACCGTGCAGCTTGCCGTTTCCGGTGACAATTCGCTGAAGGGCGACGCCAAGGCCGCCATTCCGTCCGGTGCACAGGTAACGCTCGTGCTGAAGAACGCTGCCGGAAAATCCGGCCAGGCCAAATTCTAGTTGAATTAGGCGCGGCTGCCCTGCGGGGCGGCCGCGTCTTGCGTCGTGTTTGGAGCAGGGGCCGCTGTTCTTGTCGGTGCGTCTGCCCGGAATGTGTTCGTCAAAATGCCAGACCTAGCCTCCGAGGAACTCTTGATGAACGTTGAGCGGCGACGCTGGCATCGTGAGCGTCGGTCGGCTTGGCTGCGTCTGGTGGCGCTCGCGATCTTGGTCGTCAACCTCGGCCTTGCCGGTGCGCAGGACACTGGGATCGTCCACGCGAATATTGTAGTCGCTTACGGTTCCCTTACGATCGTAGCCTTGGTCCTCGCGGAACTTCGCAAAGGTCCGAAGTGGCTCTCTTGGATCTACGTGGTGTTCGATGCCCTGCTGGTCGTCGTTCTGTTCCATGAGCACCTTTTCGCACCCGGCAAGGATCTTGATCACGCACTAACAGCGCCATCACTTGCTATCGGATTTGTACTGTTAACACATGCTGCGATGCGCCTGCGGCCGATGCTCGTCTTCCTGTTTTCGGGGATCGTCATTCTCGGGTGGCTGGCACTGCTGACAGTCGCGGTGGAGGCCTACCTGGGCAAGGGTGCGCCTCATGTCCTGGATTGGTCGGCATTCCTTACAGAGGCGGCTCTCGCAGCGGCATTCGGCTTCGCGGCGTTGGTATGCGGTCTGCTTACGCATGACCACAATGTTCTCTTGAAAACGGCCGTCCTGGCCGAGCGGCGGCGCGCCAATCTCAGTCGCTTCTTTTCGCCGACCGTCCTGACGGAACTGCAGGCGACCGGAACTTCGTTGGCTCTTGGCCGCCGCGAAGTGGCGGTGATGTTCGTCGATTTGCGCGGATTCACTAGCCTGAGTGAGTCTATCCCCTTGGAAGCGCTGGCCAGGCTTCTAGCTGAATTCCGGGAACTCGTGACGCGCGAGGTGTTCGCCCATGGGGGAATGATCGACAAGTTCATAGGCGACGGTGTGATGGCGGCTTTTGGCCAACCGAAGTCAACAGCGGACGACGCCGCCCGAGCTTTGGAATGTGCCGTCCACCTAAGAAGCATGCTGCAACGGTGGGCCGCCATGCGGCGGCGGCGGGGTGACGTGGATCCTCGCGCTGGCATCGGCCTTCATTTCGGTACCGCGATAGGCGGCGTTCTCCGTAGCGGGTCGCATGATGAGTTCACCCTTGTCGGTGACGCGGTCAACGTCGCTCAGCGCCTGGAAAGACTGTGCAAGCCACTGGATGCATCAATCGTTGCGTCATGGGAGGTCGTCGAGGAAGGCAGGGGACAAGAGCTAGTCGACTGGAAGTACGAGAACGGAGTTGAAATCGAAGGGCGGAGTAAGCGAATGCGCATCGCTTACGTCTCCAACGAGCAGGGGAGAGTGACGGGGGAATTGATTCAGCAAGGAGTCTGTCGATGAAAGCGCTTGTCTTGATTGCTGCGTTGATCCTCTCGAGTACCTCGTACGCCCAGCACGGCAGAGACATTGTCACTGGTCCTCATGACGGCAAGATGCAGGACATCGCCGGCGTGGAGGTAGAACTACTGGTAGGAGAACGGGAAGTAACGCTGTGTCCGTATGAGCGGAACGTGCCGATTGATATCCGCAACTACAAAGTTGTCGTTACCATCGTTTCGGGATCGAACCGGGAGCGGATCGAGCTTCGGCCAATCACGAGCGGCAGGTTGACAGGTAGCAGTACTTCGGCGCTGCGGCCGTATTCCGCCTTGTCGCTAGAATTGACCCCGCCCAACGGCCCTTCCGCCACTATTAAGTTCTAGGAAGACATCATGGCGACCCAGTCTCCGACGAAGAAAACGCAGAAGCCGCATTCGCATACTGATCCGAGCGATCGGCACGAAGAGAAGGGGAGCGAACACGCGCATTTACATGCGGGTTTCTTTGGTCGGTATGCCGAGCTGGTATTCTCGCTTGTCTGCGGTCTGCTGCTCGGTGTTGGCTTCGCTGCCGAACAGCTGGGCGGGGCACCTGAAGGGGTGTCGGTGGCACTCTATTGTGCGGCATACCTAGCGGGCGGCTTCTACACGGTGCGTGAGGCCTTCGCCAACATCCGGCGTGGGAAGTTTGAGATCGACACGCTCATGCTGGTAGCGGCTGCAGGGGCAGCAATCCTTGGCGCATGGGCCGAGGGCGCATTGCTGCTGTTCTTGTTCAGTCTTGGCCATGCGCTCGAGCACTTCGCGATGGGACGCGCTACCCAGGCCATTGAAGCTCTCGCAAAGCTGGCCCCTCAGACAGCCATCGTAAAGCGCGAGGGTGAAACGCAGGAAGTGTCGGTCGATCAGTTGATCATCGGAGATGTCATCGTTGTACGGCCGAACGAACGCCTTCCGGCGGATGGCTTCGTGGTTCAGGGACAATCGAGTGTCAACCAAGCACCTGTAACGGGTGAAAGCATTCCGGTCGACAAGCAGGCGGTCTTAGACGCTAGCGCGGCTCGCGCCAGGCCCGAAATCATTGCCTCTTCCTCGCGTGTCTTTGCTGGCACGATCAACGGTTCTGGTGCTCTTGAAATCGAGGTCACACGTAAAGCAGGGGACACCGTTTTGGCGAGGGTCGTCAAAATGGTCAGCGAGGCCGAGTCCCGAAAGTCACCGACACAGCGCTTCACCGACAGGTTTCAGAAGTTCTTTGTTCCGGCTGTCCTAATTCTGGCCATCGTACTTCTTGGAGCCGGGCTGATTGTCGACGAGCCCTTTGCCGCAAGCTTTTACAGGTCGATGGCAGTTTTGGTTGCCGCCAGTCCCTGCGCGCTGGCCATCGCTACGCCCAGCGCCGCGCTCTCCGGGGTCGCACGTGCTGCGCGAGGTGGTGTGCTAATTAAGGGTGGCGCGCCGCTCGAAGCATTGGGGGCCGTCCGCGCGATTGCGTTTGATAAGACGGGCACTCTTACTGAGGGAAGTCCGCGCATCACCGATGTCGAACCGCTGGACGGTGCTACTGCCGAGGAACTGCTGGCAGTAGCTGTGGCAGTCGAATCCGTCAGCGACCATCCCTTGGCGCTCGCAATCGTGCGCGATGGCAGTAAACGCCTTGGTAATCGGAAACTGGACCCTGCCGGTGATCTTCAGAGCTTCACCGGTCGCGGGGTGCGGGCCAAGATCGGAACCGATGTCGTCTGGATCGGCAAGGCGGAGATGTTCGGTGCCGACGGCGTACCCGCAATCGGTCAGGAAGCTCAGGCCGCGATCTTATCGCTGCGCGCATCCGGGCGCACAACGATGGTTGTCAAAAGGGGGACTAGGGACCTCGGCGTGATCGGCTTGATAGACGCACCTCGGGCGGGCGCACGTCAGGTCATTGCGCGTCTGCGAGAATTGGGCGTTGGCCGTATGGTGATGCTCTCTGGAGACAATCAGAAGGTAGCAGACGCGATCGCCAGAGAAGTGGGCCTTGATGACGCCCGCGGTGATCTCATGCCGGAGGACAAGGTCACGACCATTGGAACACTTAAGGAAGAAGCACGCCTGATTGCGATGGTTGGCGACGGTGTGAATGACGCTCCGGCTATGGCGTCCTCGACCGTTGGCATTGCGATGGGCGCCGCGGGTTCAGATGTGGCACTGGAGACCGCCGATATTGCATTGATGGCAGACCGTCTGGAACATCTCCCATTCGTCGTCGGTCTCAGCCGCTATACCCGCTCGATCATCCTGCAAAACTTGTACGTCAGCCTTGGGGTGGTGGGATTGCTGGTGCCGGCGACAATCATCGGCCTGGGAATAGGGCCGGCGGTCGCGGTCCACGAAGGATCGACGCTGCTTGTCGTCTTGAATGCGCTGAGAATTTTGGCGTACCGGGGTGATCTCCCGTGAAGAAAGGAGTTCGCCCCGAGCCCGGGTCGTCAGAAACACCGGTCGTCAAGGCTGGCGTCAGCGACTCCCTAGATGTGCATGTGGGGCAGCAGCTCCGTCGGCGGCGCCTCGCCCTGAAAATTCGTTTGAAGAAGTTCAGCAAGGACGCTGGCGTAAGTCAAAAGCAGATCCAGAGATTCGAGAGTGGTGAAAACAGGACAATTGCCCGGCGCCTGTTTGACTTCGCTCGTTTGCTGAACGTTTCTCCGGAATACTTTTTCGAGGATATGGAGAGCCTTTGAGAAAAAGCGCTTACAGGCGCGCTTCGCATGAGGAGGCTGCGTTTGCCATGGGGCATGCCACTCGGGAGTCTATGGCACTCCTGCGCGCGTTCCAAAAAGTGGAGTCCCAGCCTGTTCGCCAGGACGTCCTCTGCATGATCTTGGACCTTGAGGGCATGTAGATGCCGCATCCTGCGGGACGGTAGATTTCACACAAGAGTTGTTGCTGGAGAACAACATGAGAAAGCCAATCTGCTGCATTTTGCTCCTCTCATTGGTGGGGTGTTCTGGCGCGGTGCCGGCATCGGGCGGCACCTCTGACGGAGAACAATTCACAGGAACCTTTACCAAGCGCTCTGATGGGATGGCGGGCGTGGTGAAGCTGAGCAGCAACAGGGGCAGCGCCTGCGAAGGTCGGTGGCATCTAGACGAGGAGTACACGGGCTCTGCTTCCATGACCTGTAGCGACGGTAGAACCGGCACGGTAGAACTCTCGGTGCAATCGGAAAGCGGCACAATGAAGGGGATGCTGGGCGGCAAACCCTTCAAGGGTACCTTCCAAGATCCAGTGCGCGAGATGTCTAGGTAGGCGGAGATGCGTCTACCGCGCACTGGAGATGATGGCCGAGGCGATCCGCTACACACTGTCACGCTGGCAGGGCCTATGCCTGTTCCTCGACGACGGCCGCGTCGAGATCGATAACAACATCGTCGAACGCGCCACCCGCCCGCTCGCCTTGAGCCGCAAGAATGCGCTGTTCGCCGCTCCGATGCCTGCGCCGAACATTGGGCCGTCATTGCCTCGCTAATCGCTACTTGCAGGTGGATCGACGTCGAATCGTACAACGATCTGGCCGACATCATCATCCGCATCGTCGATGGCCATCCCAACAGACGTACCAACTTGCTTAAAGTGTGACGCACGCCCATTTGCGTGTACCGATGGATCGGATGCGACCTGGATGGTTGATAAGGAAGCGCCACGCGGCTGAGCAGGCATCGACGACGTCGTCATAGGTGTCCCAGATCCGCGAGAAAGGAGTTTTCGCGCAAGTAGCGCCAGACGGCTTCCATCGGGTTGAGTTCCGGCGAGTATGGCGGCAGGGGCAACAGGGCGATGCTGTCGGGCACGCGTAATCGCCTGCCGGTCTGGTGCCAGCCGGCCCCGTCGCAGATCAGCACGGCATGGGCCTGCGGCGAGACCTCTTCGCTGATCGCCTTCAGAAGATGGCTCATCGCCTCGGCGTTGACCTCCGGCATGACGACCATCGCGCCGACGGCGCGGTCGGGACAGATGGCGCCAAAGAGGTAAGCCGAGGCGTACCGGTTATCGCGCACCATCAGCGGGCGCGGGCCGACCGGCGCCCAGATATAGGCGTAGGCCGGCTTGTAACCGACCTGCTTGCCGCGATTGCGCTTCAGCTCCCGAGAGATGCTCGATGGCGCGCGATCCAGAGCTGCCGCCGATCTGGCGGGTCGAATAGCCGGCCTCGTGTAGCCCGGTAACCTGGCACCGCTCTTCAAGGCTGAGGTGATCATATCGTTTTCCCATTGCAAAACCATAAGCTGGTGTTGCACTTCGTTTGTGAGTACAGGGGCGACTTCGGACCCACGAGCGAGGGTTACGTGCGTTACTGGATTTCGTCGGTGATGAACGCTCCGCGCGAGAGCGAGAACGTGAGGACGTACTTTAAGGATACCGGCGAATTTCGGATGGTCACGGGCTCGCCTATCATCACCTACAGTAGTTCCCTCAAACGTGGCGTCGACCTTGCCATGGAGTTTCCGCGCCTGGGCGTTCGTTTTGCGCCGAGCCAACCTCGTCTTTAGTCATTTCCGTGCCCTGCCTATACGCGGGGCGGAACTCGGCTTCGCTTGCTTCGACGACGTGCGGTTTCCAGTGGCTGGTGAGGCCGCCCGTCCGCCCAACTTCTCTTCAATCGCACGCTGCGAGACTGGCCTGCCGACGCCCAGGAGGCTTTCTTGACCAAGGTATTGGCAAAGGCGTTCCGGCTGTTCGGCGCGACTCCTTTGCCGAATGCCGTGCCGCGAAGTGCCTGGGCAACAATGATCCTGAACGCGGTCGGACCTCTCCTTGCGTGAACCTCGTCGGTGACCGCTTAGTAAACGTGGACCGTTTCGAGCGCCCCCTGAGTCAACGATGTTGGTTGCAAACATGTACACAGTAAAGACTGGGGGTTGGTGTGGATCGCTCCGGTGACCGCTTCCTTAGGCAAGTTGCGAGCGCCGGCAATCGCCCCGACCGCCGCTCGCACATCCGCTGGCTCCGGCGGGCGGCCGTCGACTTGGGAGAAAGGACCAACGGTCTCCGTCACGATCCGATTCAACGGAAGGTCGGCGAAAAGGGTGCGACCGTGCTCGGGGCGGATCATTTGCGCATTGACCGAGATGTAGCATCCCAATGCGGCGGCGCGCCGTGCTTCGCTCCTGCTGCCCGTAAAGCAGCGGAGCACGACCGCACTACGATCCTGTGGCAGATGTCGTTTGACCATGTCCAAGACTTTGAGGACGCTTCTCACACTATGGACAATGAGAATTCTGTCCCTCGCTTCCGCGCACCTCTGCAAGATATGTCAAAAGACGCTCATCTGCGCTTCAAGCGAAGGTGCTGCTCCCATAAGGATACTGCACCGGCGCGCATTTGGACCAGCGACAGGCCTGCCTTGCCTCCGGTCGTTGACCGCGCGCCCGCATCCTTTCCGGGAATTGAGCCATCGACGATGAGGAATTACTTGCACCAATTCTGCTCGATCGCCCGATCGCGCGCTGCCTCCGCCGCTGCGCCGGCTGCCGATTGAAGCACGTGGTGGTAGACCAACGAGATGGAGTCGAGGATCAAACTCTCCAGAGTTGGCTCGAAGGAGCGAAGCAACGATTCGCTGCAGCCGGTGCATTCTTGTACCGACAGCCAGATCACGCTTGGCCGGGGCTTGGACGCAAGAGCTTGCGCAATCACTTCCGCGCTTCCCGCCGGCAAGGCTAGCACCGAGCTCATGTACCCACAGAACTTCAGGAAGCCGCGCCGTGATACACCTTGGCTTCGTAATTCTTCGTAGAGCGATGGACGGGCTCCCATGGCGCCGCCTCCTTCCGACTAGCGACGGTCTCTTAGTTGGCTTTTGGCGACACCAATGCGGTAAGAAAACGATATCGCGCCCCCTGCTGAGGTTGGGGGATACTGGGTTTACATCAGCCGAGGACGCGATATCGCCGGGGGGCCACGGTGCGCTCGCTTGCTACCGAATGCCCATGTGCGGCGCGATGAGTTCGTTGGCGATTTTCTTCTGCTTGTCGTCGAGTGCCGCATAGAGCTTCGCGTAGGCGGACTTCAACGCCTTCACGCTTTCCAGGCGCACCGTGAGCCAGCGCTCTTGATCGTCCAGTCGGTCGGCGGCGGTTGTCGTGGTCCGCTGCGGCTGGCCTTTTTGGGCGTATTCGACGCGCTTTGCATTCGTTCGCATAACGGTCGCAAACTCGGTCCATGCCGGCATCTGCGGTTCGGTGATCTTCAGCTCAGCATGAAGGTAGGCGATGCGACCGTCGATGTGGTCCGTGGGCAGATCCATCATGCGGGTTTGCATCATCATCTGCATCATCTGGGGGCCCATCATGGCTCCGGGTCCCATTGGCCCAGCCACTTGACCCTGCACGCCAGGACCTTGCATCGCTCCGCACTGTCCGCCAGAGCAATCACCAGGTGTCTGCATGTTCTGCATGCCCGAGCCTCCCATGTTATGGCCTTCCATGCCCATGCTCTTTCCCTGGCTCTGCATGCCCTGGCCTTGCCCGCCTTGGCCCTTCATACCCTTCATGCCCTTATCGTCGTCCATCATCTGCGCAACGACGGTCTTTGTCGGATCGAGGGTCTGCGAAGAACCGATCGCCGGGGCAAGTACGATGGTCGCCATCGTCGCTAGGCTTGCAGCAGACAAGAAGTTCATACGTGTCATGGGAGTTCCTTTCTTCTGAAAGCCAGTTTGTCAGCTACGTGGTTGCCTGCTCTTTCGCAGCGGCGCGGAACGCGGGGCAGTCGGGCGTCCTCTAAGTTGAGGCAATGCCGTTCGTGGCCAGTGACGTAGCAATATGTGTTTGAGCGGTTCCGGGCGGTCGGCGTGCTTTCACGTCAATCCCCCTCTAGAGCCAGCCTTCTGGCCGTGCCGTGCCTCGTTGCGATGCATTTGAAAGTATTCGGCCGACGAGGCTGATCACGCTGTCCCATTTGGGACACGTGCGCGAATTTTGCGGCGGGCTCGTACAGGGACATGCGGCAAAGCAATAGGCCGCCCGTTTCTGCGCCGGACATCTCAGGGGCCGAGGCTATTGCGGTGGGAGTGAACTCGCCAAGCTTGATGCCCTAAGCGATCGCGACAGTCCCAGGTCGAGCAGATTGAGGGGGCGCCATTGAGGGCCCGGCAGGCGGCAGATCACGCTAGAAATCTGCATATGTGTCTCAAATTGGACAGCGCAATTCGCCTCGTTGATCAATAGACGCAGAACCGATGCGGAAAAGGTCGGGCAGTAGGCAAGGATGCTTGTAACCATGCGGGGCAGGGTTGTTCATCCTGAAGTCAACGTCGCTCGTCAATCTGTTGAAGGGGCAACGCGTGCAGAGCGTCCAGCAAAGGTGTGTCAAGAACATCGAGTAATATTGGGAAGCAGCGGTGAAGAGTGAATATCCGCCGGCCCGCAATAAGGCGATGCGCCGTGGCTTGATGCTTCTGGCGGTAGCCGTTTTTGGAGGTGCAGCTCCCGCTGCTGCACAGCCCGCAGATTCCCATTCCGAGCATCATCCCGGTCAGACGCCGTCCGCTCCGTCTGCCGGCCAACCGGCACCATCATCCGCCGGCGGCATGGAGATGATGGGCACGATGATGGGCGGCCCACCCAGAAAGCAGCTCTATCCCCAGCTGATGGAGTTGCCGGTCATGACCCCGGAAGCCCGTCTCAAGATAGAGACGGACGCGCGAGCCCGAATTGTCGCCGGCAACGCGGCACTCGTACAGGGGCAGGACGATTATCACCGCGCTGCGATGAATAATGACGCGGCCGCAATGTCAGCCGCCTTGTCTCGCCAGCGTGCTGCGTTGGCAGAGATCGAGAGCGGCACATCAGCGTTGCGTGCGCCCGCAGAGGGGAGTCCGCCCCACGAGATTGCCTTGAGCTGGTTCCGTGACCAGATGAATCTCGCTCGGCCGACCTCGCCAGTACAAGAAGAGGTTGGACCGCTCAACCTGTCTTGGTTCCACATCGTCTCCATGACGGTGGTACTGCTGTTCGCGCTGACGATGCTTGTCGTCGGTGTTGGGCGTCGACATCGCTCGCTTGCTTTGGTCAATCGTTTGACTCGACCAGCCGGCCCCCAACCAGCGCAGGGTCGTGCGCCCGTACCGATCTCTGCCTCCCCTACGCCCACGACTCCAGCGGTATCCCCTCCACCACCGCCGTCGACAAAGGTCCAGCAGTCACCTCCGCTACCATCGCCTCCAACGTCTATATCGACATGGTCCGGAACGCTGCGCGTCGCCAGCATTGTTCGTGAAACACCTCTCGTAAAGACCTTCCGGCTGGTTGAGCCAGGAGGTGGCGCTATCCCGTTCTCCTATGCCCCCGGCCAGTTCTTGACTTTCTCAGCGCAGATCGACGGCAGACTGGTGCGCCGATCCTACACGATCGCCTCGCCACCAACACGGACCTCGTACGTGGAGGTCACCGTCAAGCGCGAGGAGGAGGGGGCGTATTCACGCTTCCTGCACGACAGCGTCGTGCCTGGCAGCGTGCTGCAGCTTCGTGGCCCCTCGGGTGTGTTCACCTTCGATGGGGGAAACGCCGAAAGTATCGTCCTGATCGCCGGCGGCGTCGGTATCACGCCCATGATGTGCGTGATCCGCTATCTGACGGACATGAGCTGGCCAGGCGAGATCTTCCTGATCCTTGCTGCACGGAACACCGACGAGCTGATCTTCCGTGAAGAGCTCGAGTACCTGCAGTGCCGTCATCCCAAGCTTCATGTTGTGGCGTCGGTCGGCGCGAGGTCGGAAGGATCAGCATGGATGGGCTTGGAAGGCCAGATAACGAAGGACGCACTCGCCCATGCAGTACCTTCACTAGAAAGTCGACGCGTGCACCTGTGCGGTCCACCGCCCATGATGGAGGCTATACGGCGCATCCTGAGCGAATTGGGTGTGCCAGCCAACCAGGTCAAGACTGAAGCTTTTGGTCCGGCCACCGGGGCCGTGCCGCCGCCGCGTCCTCTGCCGCCCCCACCGCCACCTTTGATGGTGACGGAGCTTGTCGAGCGGGTCGAGGCTGCCACACCTCCGTTGATGGAATCCATACCGGTGGCGGGTCCGGCGACGGCGACCATCTCCTTCGACCGGTCTCACAAATCAGCGCCTCTCCCGCCCGACAAGACGGTCCTTGAGGTGGCGGAGTCGATCGGCGTGCCGATCGACTATTCCTGCCGCGTAGGGACCTGTGGCCTCTGCAAGACCAAGTTGCTGGCTGGTCAGGTTGCTATGGAGGTTCAAAACGCGCTGACGGACGACGATAAGGCGTCCGGGATAATACTCGCCTGCCAAGCCCATTCTCTGGGCGACATCACGGTCGACGCCTGACATGGGCGACAAAGAGCGAGTTGTCGTCCTGGCGCTCGGAACACTGCTGCTCTTCCTTGCGCCTGGCTATCTCTTGCACGTTTCGCCGCGCTTTGCGGGCAGCCTGGCCGGCGGAGTACTGGGGATCATGGCAGCAACTTTCATGCTGCTGGCGCTCGTCTACCCCGCCGTCAAGTACATCGGTTGGCTGAAAGTTCGCGTGACGCGGCATGTTTCGCTGGGCCGCCTTCTTAGCTTCCACATCTACGGCGGGCTTCTAGCATCCCTGATTGCCATCCTGCATTCGGGACACAAATATCAAAGCGGCCTGGGCATCGCGCTGATTGCGGATATTGTGATTGTGATCGGGACGGGCTTTATCGGCCGTTACTATCTTGCACATCTCGGGACGGAAGTACGCCGGCAGCAGGCGCTGCTCGGGACGTTACGCACGGCCTATGATCGCATCGCGCTTCACCTCGGGCGCCAAGCCACTGTCGGCGCAGCCGCACCGGATGTCCCTATCCTGACACTCGTCGATGCGATTGCAGACATCGAATACTCGCTCGGGATGCGCGACACCGCCAAACGTATCGCCGGTCGATGGATTGTCGTCCACATCGTCGCGTCGATTCTAATGTACGGGCTCCTGTTGCTGCATATCGGCGGGGGCATCTATTATGGGCTGCGGTGGCTTCCATGAAATGGAAGGCGCTTATTTACCTATCGCTTGTAACGGCGACTGTCGCCAGCTCTATCATAGCTGTCGGTACCGTCTATCGTAAGGGATCGGCCAGCTTGCCTCACTGGGCCACATTGGTGAGGCCGGGCGCCCTTTCAACCAAGCATGCCTTTCTCTCCAATCAGTGCGAGGCGTGCCATACGCCGGTCAAGGGCGCGGAAGCCGCAGCCTGCATCTCATGTCATGCGGCCGACGCTACGACGCTCGCCCGCGAATCGACGGCCTTTCACGCGACCATTCAGACCTGTGCGACATGCCACGTCGAGCATTTGGGTGAAGTCCGTCCGACCCGCATGGACCACGATGCTCTGATCGCAATTGGGCGCTCGAGGCTTGTGAACCAACCGTCTCCCTGGTTTGCGCCACTGTCGGGTCACGCGTCCACTGACCTGGGCACGCTCGATTGCTTCGCCTGTCACAGCAACCGCAGTCCGCACCGCGACCTGTTCGGTAAGGAGTGCGCTGCCTGCCATTCGACGGTGACGTGGAATGTGGCCGGCTTCAAACACCCGTCGCCCAGTTCGACCGAGTGCGCGCAGTGCCATCAAGCTCCGCCCAGTCATTACATGGGTCACTTCGAGATGGTCTCGAAGAAGGTGGCGGGCCAAGAGCATGCCCGGGTCGAGCAATGCTATCTCTGCCATCAAACTGATGCTTGGAACGACATCAGGGGGGTGGGCTGGTACAAACATCACTAGGGGAGTGGACATACGGAAAAGAGAAGAGGGCTCGACGCTTCGCATTGTTGCGCTCAAGCGAATACCTCTGGCGATGTCCCAAATTGGATATCAGCGAAGGGTGAACTACCAGTAAGGTTCATCCCTCATCGCTCAAACCGTATTTCGTTGGTGGTTTCGGAACCTTGGTCCGCTGTTTAACAATCACGGGCTCCTGCATTCTCACAAGCCCCCGACTTGCGGCTCATCTACCATGGTCAATGGCAAGACGCCCAGCCATTCGCGGATCTACAGCGCGCGCCAGTGCACGCGTTCCTCAGAAGGGGCCACGCTCGAAGCGCCCAACGACTTCTGGCGGCGCGCCTCGATCAACACAGAGGGGCCGACCGACAAGTGGATCATACAAATAAGCCAGCTTGGTGGCGTCAACCGTTCCCGTGGGTGCTGATCGGCTTCCTCGCTGCAGGCGGCTTTCTCCTGCTTACCGAACACCGAGCGCACGTTCTAGGTGTTCTGCCCTTCCTCGTTCTCTTGCTGTGTCTTGTGATGCATCTCTTCATGCATTATGGGCACGGCGGTCACGGCGGGCAGCGTCGCAACGCTGATGATCGGCTTGACGAAACCCATCCCGACTGATGACGAAGGCGATCTTGCAAGATCACTCTCCTGCCTGTGGGCTCAGGTCTCTGGTCATCGTCAACTCGGTGATCTTCATCGAATTCGCCTTCACCTTTTTCAAGCCGCATACAGGGCGAGACTGGCGTTCCTTTGGCGCCTTCAGTGCCTTCTTGGTTGCCCTGTTCGCCGAAATGTATGGCTTTCCGCTGACGATCTACGTCTTGTCAGGCCGGTTGCAGAGTCGATTCCCTAATGTCGACTGGTTCTCCCACGACGCCGGTCATCTTCTCGAGATGATGTTTGGCTGGCAGGCTAATCCACACGCCGGCCGGTTCCACGTGTTGAGCTTCCTCTTCATCGGTGCGGGCTTCTTGCTGATATCAGTAGGCTGGAAGGCGCTCTATCAGGGCCAACGACAGCACCAGCTGGTCACGACTGGCGTTTATGGATACATGCGTCATCCCCAATACGTCGGCTTCATCCTTGTGATGTATGGCTTCCTGCTTCAGTGGCCGACCTTGTTGACTCTGGGGATGTTCCCCGTACTCGTCTTCATGTATGTGCGCTTGGCTCGCGTCGAGGAGCGGGCTGCCGCCGCCGAATTCGGCAGTCTGTATGAACGCTATCGACGCGACGTTCCTGGCTTTGTCCCGCGGCTATCGAGACTCTTTTTCGTACCCTCTCGCCGGACTGCGAACGATGAAGAATGAGCGACAATCGGGACATCCGGGCAGGAAAGGCATCAGCAGCGCGATATGCCTCGGAGTCTTGGTCATTGCGACTATCGCCCTGCCTGGTATTGCACGGGCCACTGACACATGCCGCAAGGCGCTTGATGACTTGGTATCAGAGTGGCGATCCATCGCCGTGCCAGGCAAGCCCGAGCCGCCCGATCACGTCCATACACCGCTCGAGGTCTGGTATATGCGCGGCCAACTACGGCTGGCGCTCCGCTTGTGCGAAGAGGACAAAGACCATGAAGCCATGCTGCGAATGGATCTCGTAAGAGCTTGGCTCAGGCTTCCGGAAGTGCGCCATCCGGCCGATCACCGCTATCGCTATGACGACGATCGTCGCTGAGTCGGATTCGCAGGTTCGCCGCTTGTCGGGTGTCTGACGATCGCCGGAGGGAGGGGAGGCGCTCGCCAACTGAAGCCCAGATCCCTTTATCGACAACCATTGATTTTACCTGAAGCCGGGCGAGGTCGCGTGCAGCACATGCTCCGCGCTCCATGGGTCTTAGAGGGCAAGATGACTTGCGTCGCATGAGCCATTCCACCTCAACGTTGGACAGGTTTGGTCTTACCATCGTTGCAGCATTGGAGGCCCTCTGCTATCCGCTCATTTTCATGGGTGCGAGCAGTGCTCCGCATTTGACTTTCGCCGCCCTAAGAGCATTGGTTGCTGGCGCAGTATTGGCTGGAGTTGCGATCCGCTTTGGTCGCCCGATACCTCGTGAACCGCGTACGTGGGCATATCTCGCGCTCATCGGCGTCGGAACGATAAGCTTTGGCTACCTGGGAATGTTCAGAGGTTCCGAGTTTGTTTCGCCTGGTATGGCGACCACGATTACTCACGTGCGGCCGTTCATTGCCGCTCTATTGGCATATCCGCTCCGGGCGGAGAGGCCGACTTCCCTTCAGGTCATCGGTCTGATGCGCGGTTTTGGGGGCGTTCTCGTTATTGCCATCCCACCTTGGGTGGGCGGTCGCTCCACCGACTTCTCTCTAGGCTTTTCGTACCTCGTGATTGCAGCCACAGGTGTCGCAACTGGCAATGTCCTCACTCGCAAAGTCGCTGGCAACGTTGATCCGATCGTGGCTACGTCTGCACAGTGTCTTTTCGGCTTCATGCCGTTGAGTGTTGCCGCTGTTGTTGTCGAAGATCCGCTGGCCGTTGTGTGGTCCTACAGTTTTGTTGGAAGCCGGCTCGGTCTTGCCTTGGTTGGCACAGCCCTGGTTCGGTGCCTATTGTTTGTACTCCGGAGCCGCGTCCCGCTGCATGAAGGCAATGCCTTCACTTTCTTGACGCCGTTCATCGCACTGGGCTACGGCGCACTGTTCTTCGGAGAGGATATTGAAACCTCTACCTTCTTGGGCCTGCTCGTCGCAGCCTTCGGTATCTTGTTCGTGGAATCACACAGCGCACGCCAAAGGAAGTAACGGACTTAGCGGCCGACACGATTGGTGAGTCGTCAAGGCTACAAGGAGCGGCACAAGAAGAAGGGCGCGGCCTTGGCTGGGGCTAAGCAATTGCGCCAGGAAGACACACGCCTTACCGGTCCACCAGCGATGCTTGTCTCTCTCCTCGTAGAGCCGGTTTGGCGCTTCATTTGCCCGCGGGCGCGCCTCTGTACCTCGCCTTATCGGAGCGGAAGTGTTGCGGCAGTCCCGTCAGGAGGGGGCCCCGGCCTACTGAGTAGGCTTGCCGGTAGCTGGTCCACTCGAATGGTTAGGCGTGGCCGGCATGGTGTGCTGCTGCTGTTGAATCTCCTTCGTTTCACCCGGCTTAGGCGAAGAGGAGTGGCCGTGCGTCCCGGGTCCGGGTTGCGTCCCGCCCCGCATGTGCTGGCTTTTCGTGGCATCGGTTGACTGCGCCCAGGTGACTTGAGTCAACATCATGAATCCTACCGCACTCGCGGCAATTGCTAAGGCAGGTGTCCAACGATTCGTCATGGCAAATCTCCTTCAGCAAAACCTTGGGCCAAGCGTGCGGTTCGCGCTGTCCAATTTGAGACTCGGAACCATGCGTGCAATGACCTCGCGTCAGTGGCCCGGGGCGTCTGGCGCAGGACTAGTGCTGGCTTCGTCGCCAATGAGGCGACGCAATCGAACGCGTCGGCATCTCAATCTATTTCGCCCATTCGTCTCAAACGAGTATGCACCTTTATTGTGCCGGGCGGCAGGTGGCCTCCGTATTCGATTAGGTTGAGACGCCTGAACTTGTTCAGGAAGTAGTTCACTCTTGGGCGCGTTGAGCCGATGAGATTTGCCAGCATCTCCTGCTTGACGTTCGATGTGATGCCGAAGTCGCGACTCCCGTTGCCGACGTTGGCAAGTTTGAGCAGTACGCGCGCCAAACGCTGTTCGGCCGATCCGACGAGCTGGTCGATCAAGGCGGCTTCGGTTTCGAGGCTGTGCGCAACCAGGAATGCTGTAAAAGCGCCGGCGAGGTCTGGCCACTCCCGGAGCAAGTTGGGCATCAAGCTCCTCTCGATCCTCGCGATTTCAGCGTCTTCAACGACAACGGCTGACGTGGTGCGATACGGCTTATTCGCGAGGCATTCCTCGCCACAAAAAGCACCGGGGCCGAGAATCGCGACAAGCCGGTCATCGCCCTTCTCGGTCGTCACCAACCGGTGCACTTGGCCGTAGCCGATGTAAAAGATTGCATCCGCTGCATCCCCCTGGCGGAACAGGGGGCGGCCTGCTGAGTACCTCATATGCGGAAACTGGACACAAAGCTTTGCCAACGGATCATTGACGTACGCGCGTCTAGCAGGGACATCGCCCAAGTGGTCAATCCCGCTCGCCGGACCGAGTGTCTTGTCCCCCATCGGCCCAGAAGGGTCGCTAACGGGACAAGGTTTGGTCTCAAGCTCGCGACGGCGAAGTTGACTGATAGGCGGCTCTGGGCAAGCGCATGGAAGAGCGTCATGGCTCAGGCACGGTTGGGATTTCATAGCTATGCCGTGATCAAGAAGAGAGAGAAGCGCGAACGTGAAGGCGCACGAATCGTCAGATCCGTGTCGTCCCTCAGATGGTCGTACGCGAATTGCCGCCCCGGTGGCCTAAAGGGCCGCCGAGCTTCTGCCTTTCACGACGACGACTGGATCAGAAGATGCGCGGAGGTCTCTCTAGCCGACCTTGCTTTGAGCCGTGCAGCGATGGCGCTACGGTGATAATTGCGCTGAGTGGCAAGTGCCATGTTCGACTGTCGTAGGTTCTGCCGCCGATTGCGGCATGGCAAGCGACCCCGCAGCAGTCGCCGCTAAGATCGACATCCGATGAAATTTCGTTCGGACTACCGATGTCCCGTGGCAGAGCCAAGGCTGTGAATGCCAAGGCAGCCGCTGCTCGCTCTCGCGGTCCAACTGCGTGTGTGGATCGCGAGGCGTCGCCCTGGACGGAATGATCCGCGTGGGTAGGAGCAGCTCGCTGCTCATGATGAACAGGCGAATGAGCCGACGCCGCACCACCAAAGGCGAGTGCGCATATCAAGGCTACGAAGACTATGCCCAAAACGCGCATTCCACATCAGCGTGGTTCAGGGTTGGCCGAACGGCACACAACTGATGGCGCTTCGACTATGCGTCAGAAGCCGAGAGCAAGCCAGTATCATCGACTGTTGCATAAAAAGACCATGCTAAACCTAGGCCCTGTCGGCCCGGTTTTCCTTGATCTGGATCAACGATGTGCGGTTGCGGCTGCCTCGAGCTCTCAAATCGCGGCGTCGGGCTTCTTGCCCCGTTGGTGTTTGGAGAACCTATTCAGTGCGCTTCCATGGCCATCGTCCTTCGATCTCGACTTCGAGCGAAAAGCTCAAGAAGGTTCGTATTGTGATGATCAACCCCAACACGCCGAGACTGTGAAAGGTCGGTGCCAGGGCGACGGTTCCGATGATATCGGCCGCTACGAGGATATCGGCCGCTACGAGGAACTCCAGCCCCAGCAATATGCCGCGGCCGAGATCAGCCAGATAGCTCGGCATCGCGCCATTCCAGCCACTCCTCACCCCCGCCTTGGCGAAAACGTTAGTCGACGCAACTGCCGCGATGACGATGGCCCCCACGCCCACGACTTCAATGATCGTTGCAATCTTGAAAGCAAGACCTGGACCATTGTGGCGCGTGCATCTCCCGTCGACACGACCTCGAATGAGTTCATGGCGGCGGGATCTCCTCGCCCTTACAGATGCAGGGTGCGCAACCGAAGCGCATTGCCGATGACACTCAGCGAGCTCAGCGCCATGGCTGTTGCCGCGATGATAGGCGACAGCAAGATGCCGAAGAGCGGATACAGCACGTCGGCCGCGATCGGCACGCCGGCGGCGTTGTAAACAAAGGCGAAAGACAGGTTCTGCCGGATGTTGCGCATGGTCGCCTGGGACAAACGCCGCGCCTTGACGATCGCCATGAGAGCTCCCTTGAGCAGGGTGACGCCGGCACTCTCGATCGCGCCGTCGGTGCCGGTGCCCATGGCGATGCCGACGTCGGCTGCGGCCGGCGCTGGCGCGTCGTCGCTCATCCGGAGGAAACGACAGAGGCGAGAGGAGGCTAAGCCTGCACTTGATGCTGCCATCGGACTTTACATTGGTTGTTCTGGGACGGTAATCGGCTGACAGTTGCCGCGCCCTGACCGGTAGTCAGGCGGCTTCAGTCTGATCGATGTTCTGCTGGTTGTCCTCCTTCGGGTTGTTGTTTGCGGGGATGCGATCAACGAAGGCCCGTCCGGGTGTGCGGCCGTTCATGCCACGGCCCTGATGCGGCCGCGCGGTATTGTAGGTGACGAGGTAGGCGTCGAGCGCCTCCTGCATCTGCTCGACGGTCTCGAACCAGGTCCTGCGCCCTTCGATGCGGAAGTGCTCGTCGAGTAGCGTGCGATGGAAGCGCTCGACGATGCCGTTGGATTGTGGGCGCCGGACCTTGGTCTTGCGCTGCTCGATGCCTTCGAGTTGAAGGTACAGCTCGTAGGGATGGCGGTCGGGCCGTCCGCAGAACTCTCGGCCATTGTCCGACAATACGGTCTTGATGGGCACGCCGTATTCCTCGAAGAAGGGCACAACATCGGTGTTGAGCAGATGCACGGCAGTCAGCGGCATCTTGTTGGTGTAGAGCCGGCCCCAGGCGAAGCGTGAGCAGCAGTCGATGGCGGTCTGCAGGTAGACCTTGCCGATCGCTTTCAGGTGACCTACGAAGAAGGTATCGACGGCCACCAGATCGCCGCTGTAGTGGGCCTCGATGTGGCGTTCGCGGAACTCGGGGCTGAAGCGTTCGAGCGCGGCGACCTGCTCTTCGTTGAGCTGCACGACGCGGTCGGCCGAGGCCTTCTCCAGTCGCATCAAGCGGTCGTGCTTGCCAAGCAGGCCGTGGCGGCTCCACACGCCGCGCACCCCGCTCGACGAGACCTGGATGCCAGCCAGCGCCAGTTCGCCGGCGACTCGCAGGGCGCCGTGGCAGGGATGGGCCAGGCAATGGTCGAGGATCGCCTTCTCGACGTCCTCGCCGACCCGGTTGGGGTGCGGGTTGCGCGGGCCGGCGATCCTGTCGAGCAGGCCGTCGGCGCCGTAGGTCTGGAAGTTGCGCCGGATCTCGTAGAACTGCTGGCGGCTGTAGCCGACGATGCGGCAGGCCTTGCTTACATTGCCAAGTTGGCCGGCAAGCTCGAGCAAAGTGAGCTTGCGCCGTGCTACCTTCTTCTCCGTGGTCATGTCGTTCTCCGTTCAAGGTTGGATGTGCTTCACAACACCATCCTAACCCCGGCCGAGAGCGGCGTGGCCACACCGGGCGTCGCTGCACTCGGGGCCTTCGGCCCCTCCCTACGCGACACCCGGTGTGGCGCAATCTGTCAGGTCAATATCGTCTCAGTTCACATTGGTCTAAAGACGGCGGGTGTGCTCGAAAGCGGTCAACACTATGAGTTCACCGTCGTCGGCGACGCGGTGAACGTTGCGCAACGCCTTGAGCGACTGGCAAAGAAGCTTGACGCTGTGCTTGTGGTTTCTGCCGCCATCCTGGAGAGGCGTCTGCCTAGATGTTTGAGCCCGGGATTTGATAGTGCTCCCTTGTCGGCCGATTTGAGGGATGCGCTATGAGACAGGTTCTTCACGGCTGCGCCACAACGACAGAGGCGATCCGTCGAGCGATACAGCATCAATCCCAAGACTGTCGCCAAGTGGAGAAAGCGGGATTCCGTCGCTGATCTGAAGACGGGGCCGAAGGACGCGAAGTCGACAGTGCTTTCGATCGAGGACGAGGCGATCATCTTCGCGTTCCGCAAGCAAACGCTCTTGCCACTAGATGATTGCCGCTACGCCCTTCAGGCCACGATACCGCACCTGACCCATTCGTCCTTGCACCGCTGTCTCCAGCGCCACGGCATCTCGCGGCCGCCGGACGTCCAAGACGGCAAGGCCAGGAAGCGCAAGTGCAAGGCCTATCCCATCGGTTACTTCCACATCGATATCACCGAAGTGCGCAGCCAGGAGGGATGGCTCTACCACTTCGTGGCCATCGACCGGACTTCAAAGTTCGCCTTCACCGAGCTGCACGAGAAGGCCACTACGGCCGTATCGAGAGAGTTCCTGCTGCACCTGATCGCCGCTGTTCCCCACAAGATCCATACAGTGCTCACCGACAACGGTTTGCACTTCACCGATCCCCGGGGCACGAGTTGGACGGCAGCGGAGATCAAGGAGTTGATTGCTCGTGGGGAGCCCTTCCGCGCTCACGCCTTCGTATACACGTGCGCCCAGGCTGACATCGACCATCGCCCTACCAAACCCAAGCACCCCTGGACCAACGGCCAGATCTAACGCGTGAACCGAACGATCAAAGAGGCAACGGTCAAACGATTCTACTACGAGACCCACGATCAGCTTCGCAGCCATCTCGCCGACTTCGTTACCGCCTACAACTTCGCCAAACGCCTCAAGACCCTCAAAGACCGCACGACCTACGAGTACATCTGCAAGCTCCGGGCGAAAGAGCCAGACCGATTCACCCTCAACCCGCTCCAGCAAATGCCGGGAGTAAACATCTAGCCGGCCAACCTCATGCCTAGGTCAAAAAATGCCATCTTTGTCACCAGACGGATACCTGGACCGATATCCGAGGTGTCGGATGGTATAGGAACCAAGGGTGCATGAGCGCCGCAACCTGAATTCTACCGCGATGAATCACGGTGTTCCAGGCCGGACAAAAGCCCGCAAGACAACGAAGGGGGACCGTCAATGCTGACGCTCCTTGCGTTGGTGCCTGCGGCGGGGACAGCAATGTCGCTTGAGCAATCAGGTCTTGCTGGCAGGCGGATGCATGTCGCCGTGCGGGCCGATCGTGCACTTGGAACCGGTCGCCGTGGCATCATCGATGATGCCGTTGGCATCGACTGTGAAGTTGATCATGCAGCGTTGTGCTCGAAAAATGACCTGCGACTTCGGCCCCGTCACTGCCTGATTGGTAATCACATACCCGATGGCGCGACCGCCGTCAGAGGTCGGATCGTCGTGATGCGGCTTGCCCCACGACTGGATGAGATGGGCCGAGCTATGGCCGACCCAGTCCTTCACGTTGAGGTCCTTGACCTGCCCAGTGGACATAGGACCGCATGCAGCGGTGACCATCGCAAGACCTAACGAGAAAATTCCTCCGAGTTTCATGTCCCTCATCTCCTTTACGAGTTTGCCACTCACATCAATGCCTCCTTCATATTTCAGGAGATGGCCCTAGCGTTTGAGCCACATCAATCTCCACGCGGGAATAGAGAGAAGGCAAGTGCGATTGTGACAGCACGATTTATGCCAAGGGTCTCGCCGAAGGTGTGTTGCGATTGCATCGGCAACCACCACGAATATGACCGGTTGGTGTCCAATATTGGACTCGTCTTCTGCCAGAAGATTGGCCAACATTCTCAGGTCCGTGTCTGCGGATCTGACGTTGTCGCACGTTGGCGCTTGTCGCAACGACGTTCGGCGTCAGACTTCATGAGAAGCTCTTGCGGTCTTCATTTTGGCGCAGCGAGAAATAATTGCAGTCGTCGTCGGTTTTGAGGCAAGTGGTGACGTTGCCTTAATAGTTGATCGCTCAGTAGCGTGCGGATGCGCTCTGCGGCATTGGGGCATGATCATCGTGGCAATAGCAAGCGTGCGCCTGTTTCAGGCATAGCGCTGGCCCAAACATCTAGGATCGAAACCCAATATAGTTTTTGAGGAGAGAAACGCATAATGATTCTGTGCTGGCAAGGAGCACAGAGGATGCGAAGCAATCTGTTCTGGCTGGACGACGAGCAGTGGTCACGGATCGAACCGCATATGCCAAGCGACGTGCGAGGCAAGGAGCGTGTCGACGATCGACGGGTGATCAGCGCCATCCTGCATCTGCTGAAGAGTGGCTGTCGTTGGAAGGATTGTCCGCCTGAATACGGCCCATACACGATGGTCTACAACCGCTTCGCCCGGTGGGCCGAGCGGAGGGGCGAAGTTGTTCAAGGAGCTTGCCCAGCGCGGTCGGTCGACGGCGACGCAAATGATCGACAGCACGCATGTCAAATTCCCACCGCTCGGCGTTGGGCGCCCGAAAGGGGGGGGCGAAACAGGCGATTGGCCGCTCACGAGGAGGGCGCAATACGAAGATCCACGCACTGGCAGATGCTAAGGGCCATCTTCTTTCCATCCTTCTGACCGGTGGCGAGGCCCACGATTGTCCGCCGGCTCGGCGTCGGATCCGTCGCACCACGGCCGCCGCCAAGCTGCTCGGCGACAAAGCCTACGACAACGCAGAACTGCGGCAGTGGTTAGAAAAGCGCGGCACCAAGTCGGTTGTGCCCAACAGGTCGAATCCAAAGCAGGCCTTCAGCTTCGACAGAAAATCCTACAAGCAACGACACCGCATTGAGAATGCCTTCGGACGTCTCAAGGACTTCCGACGCATCTTCACCTGATACGACAGGTTAGCTCGAAACTTCCTCGCCTCAGTCTGCCTCGCCGCTGCTATCGTATGGTGGATTTAATGAGTCTCGACCCTAGCCACCACGGCCGTGGCATACTGCCACTCTGGAATGAGCAAACCGCTGAGGGCTGAAGCAGCATCCTCAGCCTATGCTTAGGCCAGTGAATGGCCGCAGGTTGGCGGTCACCACGTCGTCGGAATCTCTTTGATGCAGCGTCCCATGTGGACAGGCAGCGTTGCTGCCAGCAAATGGAATGCGCGCAACGATTGGATCCGAGTGACGATTGTCGCAGCATCGCGCGTCATGCAACGGTTGAGCGCAGGGGTGCGACGACAGGCTTATGTCGAATGTACATTCAAACTCTGTCGCCCAACCGTCACATCGGAACTGCTCGGCACCACATAGGGCCGACGGGAGCCATCGGCACCCTTAGCCATATCGTCCTGCGCAACGCCGTTAGTTCGATCGCTCCGTAATGGCGCAGCGTTTGAAGCAGCTCGAGGAGGAGAACCAGCGGCTGAAGAAGCTGGTGGCCGATCTCAGCCTGGACAAGGAGATGCTGCAGGACGTCATCCGGCGCAAAATCTGAGGCGTGGCCGGGAGCGGCAGATGGTCATTCACGTGCGTGTTGCCTGGCAGGTCAGCATCCGTCACGCCTGTCGTGCCTTGCCGGTGGAGCGATCAACCTACCACTACCGCTCGCGACGGACCGGTCAGGCCGCTCTCATCAGGCGCATCAAGGAGATTGCACGGAATCGCGTGCGCTACGGCTATCGCCGCATCCACGTGCTTCTGCGGCGTGAGGGCTGGCAGGTCAACGCCAAGCGGGTGTGGCGCCTGCACCCCGAAGAGAACCTCCAATTGCGCAACAAATCGCCCAGGCGCCGGGTCAAGGGGAAGTCCCGCGAGGGTCGTTCGTCTGCGGCAGCGCCCAATGAGGTGTGGGCCATGGACTTCGTGCACGATCAACTGTTCGACGGGCGCAAGATCCGCGCTTTGACGGTGATCGACACCTTGACCCGCTTATCGCCGGCGATCGAAGTCCGGCAGGCCTGGCGCGGCAGGCTGTCCCTGTCGCCTGACATGTACCTGCCACTTACCTTTGCGTTTACGGAAAGTCGCCATCGATCCAGCCCCACTGCAACATCAGTGTGACCGGGCCCTGTTTCCAGTGGCCTCGACCCCAACAAATAGTAACCCTTCGGCGAAGGCCGCCTTGTCGGGTTTGGGCAGTGGTCTAAGAGACTGTCCTTATGGCAAGCGTTAAGGACAGCCCTGAAGTGATGCGGCTCGAGGTGGTTGAGACCGGCCGTCGTCGTCGCTGGACGGAAGAAGAGAAGCTGCGGATCGTGATGGAGAGCCTAAGCGGCCCGCGCCTGGGCTTGGTGACGGCGCGGCGTTACGGGATAGCGCGATCGTTGCTGGCGACGTGGCGGCGCCGGTTCGGTGTTCAGGCGGCAGGGGCGTCAAGGTTTGTTCCGGCAGTCGTTGTGCCGGAGAGAACGGTATCGCCATCGCCGTCGAGCCGGATGGAGATCGTGGCGACGAGCGGACGTCGGATCATCGTCGACGTTGGCGTCGATGCGGCGGCGCTGAGCCGGGTGCTGGATGTGCTGGAACGGCGCTGATGATCGCGGTGCCGGCCGGAGTGCGGGTGTGGCTGGCGAGCGGCCCGACCGACGTGCGGCGCGGCATGAACAGCCTGGCGCTGCAGGTGCAGCAGGTTCTGAAGCTCAATCCGAACGGCGGTGATCTTTTTGTATTCCGCGGCAAGCGCGGGCACCTGCTGAAGGTGCTGTGGGCTGACGGACTGGGGATGGCGCTGTACATCAAGCGGCTGGAGCGTGGGCGCTTCATCTGGCCGGCACCGGTGGGCGGCGTGGTGGCGATCAGCGGTGCTCAGCTGGCCATGCTCAAGCGCTGGACGTCATTCACCCGCTTCCTCGAGGACGGCCGCATCTGTCTCACCAACAACGCCGCCGAGCGGGCGTTGCGCGGCCTGGCGCTGGGCCGCAAGGCCTGGCTGTTTGCTGGCTCCGATCGTGGTGGCGAGCGCGCCGCACTTCTCTACAGCCTGATCGTGACCGCCAAGCTCAACGACGTCGATCCCCAGGCTTGGCTGGCCGACGTGTTGGCGCGCATTGCCGAGCATCCCATCGTCAGGCTCGATGAGCTGCTGCCTTGGCATTGGGCGCCCCAGAAAGCTATCCTCAACGCCGCCTGACCATGGCTGCCCCGAGCTACGTATTCACCATTGCCAAGGTTGCCGACATTCTGGGCGAGGACGCGGCCATGCTCGAAGAGCTGGCGATCGGCATGGAACCCGAGGATGGTCGTCTCTTCATCGTCGATCTCGATGAAGACACCAGCGTCACCGCCTTCACGCCGTCCGGTGTTGAATACCTCCGCCAGCTGCTGGCCGACTTCAAAGCTCTACTCCCGCCCGCTTCCTGAGGACCAGCCTTCCGCGGGGTTTACCGTAGGGTTACAACAAATATTGATGGACTCGGCGAGATTCGAAGTCACGATCTCTGCCTTCGGGGGCAACGCTCCGACGCCTGGGGACTCTTAAGAAATCAAACTCGTCCGTCCGGTCCGCACCGCCACTCGCCGCATCGTTGTGAAGCGCTGGGTACATTGGTGGATACACTCGGAAATGTTCTTTAAAAAAAGCACGATTCTTCAGTCAGATAGAAGAAAATGCGATTCCGTCTCGGGGCACCATTTTCCATCCGGCCTAGTTCTTAGTTGTCCGCGCTCGTTCGCCGATTGCTCAGAACCCTCGTAAGATCAAGCTTTGAACGTTTATTGGCGTTCGGCACTGTTCGCGACCGTCCGCGAGAATCCGGCTCCTTCGGGTACACTGCGGGGACACGCGGAAGGCCGGGTACAATTACGGCACGATTACCGACGACCATGGCCTGAGCCTCGTTGTGCGGCCCAACGCGACCTCAGGGGGCATGGCTGATCGACGTCTTCGACAGCAAAGTCAGCTTCGGGCAGTCACGTATTCTTCTGGCCTGGACGCGGCTGCTTCTGCCGCAACGGCTATTCGATCATGCTCGAACGACAACCCGGAGCGGATGCCAGCGGGCAGGCTGGTCTGGAAGACGGCGTCGATCATCATTGGGCTCGCTGTTTAACGCGGTACTTCTCTCGACCGTCCTCGCGGTCGGCGCCGAGCTCGGGTCGGACCAGAACGATGGCGATATCGTCCGTGCCTGCGCAGTGGTGCGGGCGACACGCTGAAACAGGCCGGACAGCAAGTGGTGCGGCGCAACCTCAACATGCAGTCCACTGACCATCCGGCCGGTCAATCGGTGCGGGCAATCGCGACGCGTGACCCCGTGCTTTCGCCGGCCCGCGAATAGGAGAAGCGTAATGTCCGCGGCAGGCGGGCTGGCAGGTCAACAACGAGCGGGTCGAGCGGATCTGACGGCGCGAGGGGCTCAAGTTCCCCATAAGTAGCCCAAACGGGACCGCCTGCGGCTCAACGATAGTTCCTGCACCCGTCTGCGGGCGAAGCGGCCCACCCATGCCTGATCCTACGACTTCGTCGAGGCCCGAAGCCAGATCGTCGTGACGCGACAGCGAGGACCAAGAGGTGGGCTCCCATGGCCACCGTCATTTCGCCAGTCGCGGAATGAGATTTGATCTGATTTGGGGGGCGCGTGGAAGCCAGAAAATGGGGAAGTAGAGCACGGCAAAGCCGAGGAAGGCGGCCGCCCAGGCCATCGCCGCAACAGCGAGAAGCAGGCTGATATGGTTAGGTGCCATGATCGAGCCGAGGCGCGCGAGCGCGGCTATGAATGCGAAGGCGTAGACTGCCTGCAGGGCGGATGAGGCAACAAGCGGCCTTCCGGTGTGGCCTAGGCTCGCGCGACTCATGACAGCAAGTGTCATGATGCCGAAGGCGCCGGCCGTCCAGGCGTGGATGCCCGCACTTGGCGCCGTGATGCCGAAGGCGGAGAGGCCTGCAAGCAGGAAACCCAGTGGAACGAATGCGTAGCCAACATGCAGTACCAGGACAAGCCTGTCCGAGAAGCTGCGGTCACCGGCCCAGCGGCAGAGTCGGACGACATTGAGAGCGGCAGCGGAGACTAGGGTGACGCCGGTTGGTGCTTCTTCGGGCATGACGACCCATAGTGCGAGCGCCGCGCTGCTCAGGGTGATGCAGGCGATATCGAAACGTCCGAAGGGGACCGGGAGCCGGCCGGGTTCACGCCTGATCAGCCAGTTGCGCGTGAAGCTTGGAATGATGCGGCCGCCGATCACCATGATCAGAATGAGCACCGTCGCGATGCCGAGGCGGGATGAATAGAGCGCGATGCCCCCGAAATGCGCCTCTAGATGAAAGCCCAAATTCCCGGCTGCGAGCAGGGATAGAAGGGCGACTATCTTGAGATTTTTCCAGTTCTTGCCAGCCAAGATCTCGCGTGCCACCGCGGCCGCCATGAGGACCAGGAAAGCGCAGTCCACGACCGTCGCACCGAGCCAACCTATACTGGCGGACATGGTGATGGCGCCGCGGCCTGCAAGCCAGACCAGCACCAACCCTGCCAGCGGCAACCCCTGCAGCGGCAGCCGCCCGGTCCAATTGGGGATGGCCGTCAGCAGGAAGCCTGCGACGATGGCTGATACAGAGCCGAACAGCAATTCGTGGACATGCCAGTCACGCGGCGAGAGGGCCGTCGCGAACGACAATTCGCCGTAGAACATCGGCAGCCACGCCAGCACTTCGAAGCCTGCCCAGATCGACCCCAGGAGGAAGAAGGGGCGGAAGCCGTAGGAAAGTAGAGCGGGTCCAGCATAGGGCTTCAGTCGAGGGATCGCAGCCATGGTTGGTCCTTCTCAAGCGCATCCAATATCAGGCCCCTCCATCCGGGCCCTTCAAGGCGCGGGCGCCGGCGAATTCGCGCAGGCGTCCGGGATCGACGATCGTCACCTGGCGGCCTCCACCGCTGATGCCGAGAGGACGTAACGCGGCGAAGGCGCGCGATAGGCTCTGCGGTGTGATGCCTAGCCGGCCGGCAACGAGGCGCCGGCCTCCCGGCAGCGTTACCGTGACGGGGCCGGTCTCGCGTGGCGCCAAAGCGAGAAGGAAAGCCGAAAGCCGCTCTATTGCGGAAAGTAGCTTCAGATCCTTGATCTGCCCTATGAGTGTACGCCAGTAACCTGACAGTAGCAGCACCGCTCCGAAGGCTAAGCTGCCCGTGGCCCGCAACTGGGCACGGAACGCTGCAGCAGGCCACATCAGGATGCGCCCCTCTTCTAGAATTCGCGCGGTCAACAGGTAAGGCGCGTCGAGCACTACCGCCGGCACGATGAAGGCGTCGCCCGGCCCGAAGAATTCCACCAACGCCTCGTCGTGGCCAGCCGAGCCAAACAAGCCGACACGACCAGACAGAACTATATGGAGAAACTCCGCCTTCTCGCCCTGGTGACAGAGGGCCGCGCCGGCGGGAAGTGTCTGGACGAAGCAGGTAGTCAACATCGCCGCGAGATCGATCTCTCCTACCTGGGCGAACAATCTGGAGCGACGAATCAGCGGCAAATCGGTTGTACGCATGATGTGGTTGTGCCTCCTGCGCGCGACATCGTTGCGCTGCCAGATGGCAAGCGTCGTTGATCTGGCTCAATCCAGCGCAGGCTCAAGTGTTACCAAATGTTATCTATGTCTATTCGCAAAAGATAAAAAACAGCCCAAAAGAATCGATGCCGGCCTCCGGCTTGATTCAAATCAAGCAGTCTGTTGCTCCCCGCTCCGACCCTCGATCTGCGCTGTCGATGTGCGACGCGCAGGGGAGCATCAATGCAACGATCGGCGAGTGTTCAACAGGCCCCTCTAGAAGGGCGGGGCATGGCCCTCGGCATGAGCACCATCGCCTTCACGGTGTGCTTTGCCGTCTGGACGATCTTCTCGATCATCGGCGTACAGATAAAGAAGGATCTGGGCCTCAACGACACCCAGTTCGGCCTGTTGGTCGGCACTCCGATCCTGACGGGCGCGCTGATCCGGCTGCTCCTCGGGGTGTGGACGGACCAGTATGGCGGCCGCGTCGTCTTTACCGTCGTCATGCTGGCCGCGGCCGTCGCCACCTGGCTTCTCTCCTTTGCCTACGACTTTCAGACCTTTCTTCTGGCGGCGCTGGGCGTCGGCATCGCCGGCGGCTCTTTCGCGGTCGGCGTCGCCTACGTCTCGCGCTGGTACGAAAAGGAGCGGCAGGGGACCGCCCTCGGCATCTTCGGCGCGGGCAATGTCGGCGCCTCGGTAACCAAGTTCGTTGCGCCGTTCATAATGGTGGCCTACGGCTGGAAGACGGTCGCCGACATCTGGGCGGCCGCCTTGGTCGTCATGGCGATCCTGTTCTGGTTCACCACGAAGGACGATCCTCAACTCAAGGCGCGGCGCAGGAGCGGTGTCAAGCCCGAGTCGATGGCGGCGATGCTTGCACCCCTCAAGAACCTCCAGGTGTGGCGCTTCTCGCTCTACTACTTCTTTGTCTTCGGCGGATACGTTGCTCTGGCGCTGTGGCTGCCGCGCTACCTGATCGGTGTCTATGGTCTCACCATCACCACCGCCGGCATGATCGCCGCGGCCTACTCGGTGCCGGCGAGTCTGTTCCGGATCTACGGTGGCGTGCTGAGCGACAAGCATGGCGCGCGGCGCGTCATGTACTGGACCTTCGGCGTGTCAGTCGTGGCCTGCTTCGTTCTCGCCTATCCCCCGACCGAATATATCGTCAAGGGCATCCAGGGTCCGATCTCCTTCACCATGGAGATGGGGCTGCTGCCATTCACTGTTGCGATATTCGTGCTCGGCTTCTTCATGAGCCTGGGCAAGGCTGCCGTCTACAAGCACATCCCCGTCTATTATCCCAGCCATGTCGGTGCGGTCGGTGGTGTGGTCGGCCTGGTCGGCGGCCTCGGCGGTTTCATCCTGCCGATCCTCTTCGGTGTGATGAACGACCTGACCGGCGTGTGGACCAGCTGCTTCATGTTGCTGTTCCTGGTCGCTGCCGGCTCCCTTGCCTGGATGCATTTCGCGATCCGCGCCATGGAGCGGCAGGCGGTCGGTGAGGCACTCGACAGGCTGCCTCAGCTGCCCGAGATGCAGGAAATCCACCGTCCCGAGCATGTCGGCAAGCTGTCGGGCAAGACGCTTGAGGACTGGCGGCCGGAAGACAAGACCTTCTGGGAGCAGACCGGCCGGCGGATCGCGCGCCGCAATCTCGCGATTTCGATCCCAGCCCTGCTGTTGTCGTTCGCGGTCTGGATGGTGTGGTCGGTGGTCGTCGCCAAGCTGCCGGCGATCGGCTTCCAATACACGACCGACCAGCTGTTCTGGCTGGCGGCGCTGCCCGGCGTCTCCGGAGCGACGCTGCGAATCTTCTACTCCTTCACCGTGCCGATCTTCGGTGGGCGGCTGTGGACGACACTCGCGACCTGGTCGCTGATGATCCCGGCGATCGGCGTTGGCTATGCCGTGCAGAATCCGGCGACGCCCTACTGGATCTTCCTGGTCCTGGCGCTGCTCTGCGGGTTCGGCGGCGGCAACTTCGCCTCGTCGATGTCCAACATCTCGTTCTTCTTCCCCAAGGCGGAGAAGGGCAACGCCCTTGCCCTCAATGCCGGTCTCGGCAACCTGGGCGTCAGCGTCGTGCAGTTCATCGTTCCGGTCGTCATCACGACCGGCGTGTTCGGCTGGCTCGGGGGCGATGCCCAGGTCGCCCGGGAGGCGAGCGGCACGACCAGGCTCTGGCTGCAGAATGCCGGATTCATCTGGGCCCCGTTCATCGCCGCCTCGGCGTTCGCTGCTTGGTTCGGCATGAACGACATCGCGTCGGCCAGGGCCTCGTTCGCCGAGCAGTCGGTGATCTTCCAGCGCCGGCACAACTGGATCATGTGCTGGCTCTATACCGGCACCTTCGGTTCATTCATCGGTTACTCGGCGGGATTTCCGCTGCTCGCCAAGACGCAGTTCCCCGAGATCAACGCCCTTCAGTACGCCTTCCTCGGGCCACTGGTCGGCGCGCTGTCGCGCTCGCTGACCGGCTGGGTCGCCGATCGCTGGGGAGGTGGCCGCGTCACCTTCTGGGTGTTCGTCGTCATGGCGCTGGGAGCACTGGGGGTCGTGCACTTCCTCGGCGAGAAGAACTTCGCCGGGTTCTTCGCGATGTTCCTGCTGCTCTTCTTCGCGAGCGGCGTCGGCAATGCGTCGACCTTCCAGATGATCCCGGCGATCATGCGCAAGGACATGGAACGGCTGATGCCAAATGCATCCGCCGACACCCGGCGCATGCAGTCCGACAAGGAGTCGGCCGCCATCATCGGCTTCACGTCGGCGATCGCAGCCTATGGCGCCTTCTTCATTCCCAAGAGCTTCGGATCGTCGATCGCGATGACCGGCAGTGCGTCGGGTGCGCTCTACGGCTTCCTGGCCTTTTACCTCACTTGCATCTTCGCCACCTGGTTCTTCTACACCCGCCGGGGCGGCCTGCTGTTCGACGTCGAGCGCAAGGGCGCATCGATGTCCGCTCCCACTCCGAAACCCGCCCGCTGAAGGATACGGATAATGTCGCACTTCCTCGATCGCCTGACGTTCTTCAAGAAGGTCAGGGAGCCGTTCGCCGACGGTCACGGTATCACCACCGAAGAGAGCCGCAGTTGGGAGGATGCCTACAGAAAGCGCTGGCAGCACGACAAGATCGTGCGCTCGACGCACGGCGCCAACTGCACGGGCTCGTGCTCGTGGAAGATCTACGTCAAGGGCGGAATCGTCACCTGGGAGACGCAGCAGACCGATTATCCGCGCACCCGCCCCGAACTGCCTAACCATGAACCGCGCGGCTGCTCTCGCGGCGCCAGCTACAGCTGGTACCTCTATTCCGGCAACCGCGTGAAGTATCCACTGGCCCGCTCACGCCTGCTGCGGCTGTGGCGCGAGGCGCGCGCCACCCTGTCACCGGTCGCGGCCTGGGCGTCGATCGTCGAGAATCCCGAGAAACGCAAGGCCTACACCAGCAAGCGTGGACATGGTGGATTCGTGCGCGTCGGCTGGGACGAAGCGACCGAGATCGTCGCCGCGGCCAATGCCTATACAGCGAAGGCCCATGGGCCCGACCGGATCTTCGGCTTCTCGCCGATCCCGGCCATGTCGATGGTCTCCTACGCCGCGGGCTCGCGCTACCTGTCGCTGATCGGAGGCGTCTGCATGTCCTTCTACGACTGGTATTGCGACCTGCCGCCGGCCTCGCCGCAGACCTGGGGCGAGCAGACCGACGTGCCCGAGTCGGCCGACTGGTACAATGCGGGCTTCGTTATCCTCTGGGGCTCGAACGTACCGCAGACGCGCACGCCCGACGCCCACTTCTACACCGAGGCCCGCTACCGCGGCCTGAAGAGCGCCGTGATCTGTCCCGATTACTCGGAGGCGTCGAAGTTCGGCGACATCTGGCTGTCGGTTAAGCAGGGCACCGACTCGGCGCTGGCCATGGCGATGGGGCACGTGATCCTGAAGGAGTATCACGTCGACAGGCAGGCCAAGTACTTCCGCGACTATGTCCGGCAGTACACCGACATGCCGATGCTGGTGAAGCTCGCCAAGCGCGACGGAATGTACGTTCCCGATCGCTTCGTGCGCGCGTCCGACTTCGACACGTCGCTGGGCGAGTCCAACAATCCCGAATGGAAGACGGTCGCCTTCGATGAAGCGACAGGCGATGTCGTGGCGCCGCGCGGATCGATCGGCTTCCGCTGGGGCGAGAGCGGCAAGTGGAACCTGGAGAACAAGGAATCCACGGGCAGGGACGTGACCCCTCGGCTGTCGCTGGCCGACGTGCGGGATGAGGCGGTGGAGGTGGGATTTCCCTACTTCGGCAACATCAAGCATGAGCATTTCGCCTCGACGGATCATGCCGGCGTGCTCAAGCGGCGCGTTCCCGTGAAGTCGTTGAAGCTGGTCGAAGGCGACACGCTCGTTGCCTCGGTCCACGACCTGTTCGTCGCCAACTACGGCGTCGACGCGGGGCTGGGCGGGCCCAACGTCGCTCGTTCGCTCGACGACGACGTGCCCTACACGCCGGCCTGGGCGGAGAAGATCACCGGCGTCTCGCGCGACAAGATCATCCAGGTGGCGCGCGAGTTCGCGTCCAATGCCGAGAAGACCAATGGCCGGTCGATGATCATCATCGGCGCCGCGATGAACCACTGGTACCACGCCGACATGAACTATCGCGGCGTGATCAACATGCTGGCGATGTGCGGCTGCGTCGGGCAGTCCGGCGGCGGTTGGGCGCACTATGTCGGTCAGGAGAAGCTCCGGCCGCAGTCCGGCTGGTTGCCGCTCGCCTTCGCCCTCGACTGGGGGCGTCCGCCAAGACAGCAGAATTCGACGTCGGCGTTCTACGCGCACAGCGACCAATGGCGCTACGAGACGATCAACGTCGGCGACATCGTCTCGCCGACCGCGCCTCCGGGCCAATGGGACGGCGCGATCATCGATTACAACATCCGTGCGGAGCGCATGGGCTGGCTGCCGTCCGCGCCCCAGCTTGAGACCAACCCGCTGCAGGTGTCGCGCGATGCGGCAGCCGCCGGCATGGAGCCCAGGGATTACGTCGTGCAGAAGCTCAAGAGCGGCGAGCTGAAGCTCTCCTGCGAGGATCCCGACGATCCGAAGAACTGGCCTCGGAACATGTTCGTGTGGCGATCCAACCTGCTCGGATCCTCGGGCAAGGGACACGAATACTTCCTGAAGCACCTGCTGGGCACGACCCATGGCGTGATGGGCAAGGATCTGGGGCAGGAAGGCAAGGCCAGGCCGGCGGAGGCGGTGTGGCACGAGGAGGCCCCGCAAGGAAAGCTCGACCTGCTGGTCACGCTCGACTTCCGTATGTCTACGACCTGCGTCTACTCCGACATCGTCCTTCCCACGGCCACCTGGTACGAGAAGAACGATCTCAACACCTCGGACATGCACCCGTTCATCCACCCGCTGACCGCGGCGGTGGATCCAGTCTGGGAGGCACGCAGCGACTGGGAGATCTACAAGTCGATCGCCAAGGCGTTCTCGCGCGTGGCGCCCGAGGTTCTGGGCGTGGAGAAGGATGTCGTGCTGACGCCGATCATGCACGACAGTCCCGGGGAGATGGCGCAGCCGTTCGACGTCAAGGACTGGAAGCGGGGCGAGATCGAGCCGATCCCCGGCAAGACCATGCCGGCCATCACGGTCGTCGAACGCGACTATCCCAACGTCTACAAGCGCTTCACCTCGCTCGGGCCCCTCATGGACAAGCTGGGCAACGGCGTGAAGGGCATCGCCTGGCCGACCGGCCACGAGGTCGAGCTCCTCAAGCAGCTCAACGGCGTCGTCATGGCCGACGGCCCGACCAGGGGGCTGGCCCGTATCGAAAGCGACATCGATGCCGCCGAAACGCTGCTGATGCTGGCGCCCGAGACCAACGGCGAGGTTGCGGTCCGCTCATGGGCGGCGCTCTCGCGGACGACCGGCCTCGACCACACTCATCTGGCGCATCCCAAGGAGGATGAGAAGATCCGCTTCCGGGACGTCGTGGCCCAGCCGCGCAAGATCATCTCGGCACCGACCTGGTCGGGGCTGGAGAGCGAGAAGGTCTGCTACAACGCCGGTTACACCAACGTCCACGAACTGATCCCATGGCGCACGCTCACCGGGCGCCAGCAGCTCTACCAGGATCATCTCTGGATGCTGGCCTTCGGCGAGGGTCTGTGCGTCTACCGGCCGCCGCTCGATCTTCGGGCCGTGAAGCCGGTGATCGACATCCGACCGAACGGCGAGAAGCAGATCGTCCTGAACTTCATCACGCCGCATCAGAAGTGGGGGATCCACTCCACCTACACCGACAACCTGATGATGCTGACCCTCTCGCGCGGCGGGCCGATCGTCTGGTTGAGCGAGACCGACGCGGCCCGCGCGGGCATCGTCGACAATGACTGGGTCGAGGCTTTCAACGTGAACGGCGCCCTGGTCGCACGGGCCGTCGTCTCGCAGCGCATGAAGGAGGGCACGCTCTTCATGTATCACGCGCAGGAGAAGATCGTGAACGTGCCGGGGTCGGAAATGACCGGCAACCGCGGCGGCATCCACAACTCGGTCACGCGCGTGGTCATGAAGCCCACGCACATGATCGGCGGCTATGCCCAGCAGGCCTACGGCTTCAATTACTACGGCACGATCGGGACCAACCGCGACGAGTTCGTGGTGGTGCGCAAGCTCGGCAAGGTCGACTGGCTCGAACGCCCGCATAAGGACGCCGTTCCCGTCCTCAGCGCCGCCGAGTGAAGGGGAGAAGTATCATGAAGATTCGCGCTCAGATCGGGATGGTGCTGAACCTCGACAAGTGTATCGGGTGCCACACCTGTTCGGTCACCTGCAAGAACGTATGGACCAATCGCGAGGGCATGGAATACGCGTGGTTCAACAACGTCGAGACCAAGCCCGGCATCGGCTACCCGAGGGACTGGGAGAACCAGACGCGCTGGAAGGGCGGCTGGACGCGCAAGCGCAACGGCAGGATCCAGCCGCGGATCGGCTCCAAGTGGCGCATCCTCGCCAACATCTTCGCGAACCCCGACCTGCCGGAGATCGACGACTACTACGAGCCGTTCACCTTCGACTACGAACACCTGCAGAAGGCGCCCGAGCTGGAAGCCTTCCCGACCGCGCGGCCACGTTCGCTGATCAGCGGCAAGCGGATGGAGAAGATCGAATGGGGTCCCAACTGGGAAGAGATCCTGGGCGGCGAATTCGCCAAGCGCTCCGTCGACGCCAATTTCGAGGGCGTGCAGAAGGAGATGTACGGCCAGTTCGAAAACACCTTCATGATGTACCTGCCCCGGCTGTGCGAGCATTGCCTCAACCCGGCCTGTGTGGCGGCTTGCCCGTCGGGCGCCATCTACAAGCGGGAAGAGGACGGCATCGTCCTGATCGACCAGGACAAATGCCGCGGCTGGCGTATGTGCGTGTCCGGCTGCCCCTACAAGAAGATCTATTTCAACTGGTCGTCGGGCAAATCGGAGAAGTGCACCTTCTGTTATCCTCGCATCGAAGCGGGACAGCCGACGGTATGTTCCGAGACCTGCGTTGGTCGCATCCGCTACCTCGGCGTCATGCTCTATGACGCCGACCGCATCGAGCAGGCCGCCAGCGTTGCCGACGACAAGAAACTCTACGATGCCCAGATGGGCATCTTCCTGGATCCCAACGACGAGACGGTGATCGCCCAGGCGCGCCGTGATGGCGTGCCAGATGCCTGGCTGGAGGCCGCGCGCCGCTCGCCGGTGTGGAAGATGGCCATGGAATGGAAGGTCGCGTTCCCGCTGCATCCCGAGTACCGCACGCTGCCGATGGTCTGGTACGTGCCGCCGCTGTCGCCGATCCAGGCTGCGGCCGAGGCCGGCAAGATGGGCATCGACGGCGGCATGCCGGACGTGCGCTCCCTGCGCATCCCTCTGCGCTATCTCGCCAACCTGCTGACGGCAGGCGACGAGGGACCGGTAGCACGCGGCCTGGAGCGCATGCTCGCCATGCGCGCCTACATGCGCGCCAAGACCGTCGATGGCGTGATCGACGGTGCGGTCGCGGGACGCGTCGGGCTGAGCCCGGAGCAGATCGAGGAGATGTATCACATCATGGCGATCGCCAACTACGAGGACCGTTTCGTGATCCCGACGGCCCACCGCGAGACCGCCGAGGACGCCTACCAGCTTCGCGGTGCCTGCGGCTTCAGCTTCGGCAACGGCTGCTCGTCCGGCGACAGCGGCGGCAATTTGTTCTCCGGCGGAAAACTGCGCGCCAAGAATCCAATGGAGGTCGTGTGATGAAGACGCTCAGGGCCCTTGCCGCACTGCTTTCCTACCCGAGCGCCGACCTCATCGCGGCGGCCGATGAAATCCGCGGGGCCATCGACGGCGATGCCATCCTGCCATTGACGGTACGCACGGAGCTTCATCGATTGATCGATGACCTCGCAGGGGGCGATCTCTACGACCTGCAGGAGCGCTACGGCCTGCTGTTCGACCGTACGCGATCGCTGTCGCTGCATCTCTTCGAGCATGTCCACGGCGAGAGCCGCGACCGTGGCCAGGCCATGGTCGATCTGCTCAAGCTCTACGAAGAAAGCGGCTATACGCCGACCGCGACCGAGCTGCCCGACTTCCTGCCGCTGTTCCTGGAGTATGCGTCGACGCGCCCGCCGCAGGCGGCCATCGAACTGATCGGTCAGCCGGCCAACGTGATCGCGGCCCTCAGGGAGCGCCTGGCAAAGCGGAGTTCGTCTTACACTGCCGTAATGTCTGCGCTGCTGGCGATCTCGAAGGCCAGGCTCGATGTGAAGGCGCTGGCGGCACTGCGGGCAGAACCCGATCCCGAACCGGACGATCTCGAGGCATTGGATGCTGCCTGGGAAGAGGAGGAGGTGACCTTCGGCCCGGGGGCCGCCGACGCGAAGGGCGCATGCGGCGTCGAGGGGCTTTCGACCCGGTTGCGCGCGGCCATGCGGCCCGCCGACGGCGTCGCGCCGCCCCTCGTGCACGGAAGATCCGCCGGGCGTCACGCCACGGCACCCTCCAACCCGGGAGTCCGGTCATGAAGGACTACGTCTTCCATCTCCTGTTCGTCTGGTATCCCTACATCTGCCTGACGGTCTTCCTGCTCGGCAGCCTGGTCCGCTTCGACCGCGAGCAATACACCTGGCGCGCCAGCTCCAGCCAGATCCTGCGGAAGCGTCAGCTCACCTGGGGCTCCAATCTGTTCCATGCCGGCATCCTCTTCCTGCTGCTGGGGCATACGGTGGGTCTGCTGACGCCGACCTGGTTCTACACGCTCTTCATCACCGTCGAGCAGAAGCAGCTGATCGCCGTCGCCGCCGGTGGCATTGCGGGCGTCGTCTGCTTCGTCGGCCTCACCATGCTGCTGCACCGGCGCCTGTTCGATGTCCGTATTCGCGCCAACAGCTCGATGATGGACATCGCCATCCTGGCAATCCTGTGGCTCCAGCTCTGTCTCGGCCTCGCCACGCTGCCATTTTCCTTCGCGCATTCGGACGGGTCGGTGATGCTGATCCTGTCGCACTGGGCGCAGGGCATCGTGATCCTGCATCCGGTCGATGCCAGAACCCTGCAAGGTCTCGCCTGGCCCTACCTCACGCATCTCGTGCTGGGGATGACCCTGTTCCTGGTCTTCCCGTTCAGCCGGCTGGTCCACATCTGGTCGGCACCGGTCTGGTACCTCGGCCGTCGCGGCTATCAGGTCGTGCGCCGGCGGCGTCCCCTGTCCGCATCCGGTCGACCGGCCTCTCGTCAGCCGGCGGAGTGAGCACCATGAGCACGTCTCAGTCCACCGCAGCATCGGCCCCGGCCCGCCGTCGTTTCACCCGCCCCGTACCGGTCAGTGTCAACGGCGTGGTCATCCCGAGTGCGGCCATCGCCCGCGAAACCCAGCATCACGAGGCCTCCGATCCTGATCAGGCCTGGATGCTGGCGGCGCAGGCGTTGGCGATCCGGGAATTGCTGTCGCAGGAAGCCGAAAGACTCTCGATCGTGGCCGAGCCGGCCGACGATGGAGAAGGCCGGCGGGAGACACCGCAGGAGGCGCGCCTGCGTGAGCTGGTGGAGCGCGAAGTGAAGGTACCGCGCGCCGACGACGCAGCCTGCCGGCGCTACTACCAGGCCAATCTCGGCCGCTTCCGCTCCGCCGACCTTTGCGAGGTCGCGCACATCCTGATTGCAAAGGGGCCGCAGGCGCACGAGCTGGCGGTGCGCCTCATTGCCGAGTTGCAACAGCGGCCGGAGCGCTTCGCTGACACCGCAGCCGTCCACTCGGTATGCCCCTCGGGCAAGCAGGGTGGCAACCTCGGCCAGATCGGTCCGGGCCAGACCGTGCCGGAGTTCGAGGCCGCACTGCGCGGGCTGGAAGCCGGCGGGGTTCATCCCGAGCCGATCGAGAGTCGCTATGGCCTGCACATCGTACGCCTCGACCGCCGCATCGAGGGCCGCCAGATGCCCTTCGAACTCGTGCGCGAGCGCATCGCCGACTATCTGGAGGAGGCGGTTCATCGCCGCGCGCTGCGCCAGTACGTAACCATCCTGGCGGGCCGCGCGCAGCTCACCGGCGTCGACTTCGGCGCCGCTGCCGGCCCTCTCGTCCAATAGGCTGCGCCATGATGCTTCTGGGACAGGTCCTCGACCGACTGGGCGACGAGGGCATCGCCGCCGAGACCCTGCTGGGCCTCGACGACCTGCCGCTGATGGTCGAGGTCGAGGCCACTGGTGCCAGGTTCGGTGAAAGCTCGCCGATCTACGCCAGCAACGCCGTAGGCCGCTTCGCCGCTTTCGCCTCGGATGAGGATTGGCTGGCGCTGATGACGGCGCTGGAACGCACGTCCGATCCGGCTGCGGCCTGCCTGCGCCAGATGCTGCTCTGGTCGCTGCGCCAGGACAGCCATGCGGGCTGCGATGCCGGTCACGAATGCTGCAATCACAGGAGCTGATCATGTCGTCCCCTCTCATCGCTGCCCTGATCTATGCCGACGGCGTCTATCCCGAGCGTGTGATCGCCCTTGTCGTCGAGGGCCTGCGGGATCGTGGCATCGTGCTCGCGGGCGCCTTGCAGCGAACGCCCGAAGACATGGCCGATCGCCATCCCTGCGATCTGCTGATCGAGGACCTCGCCACGGGCGAGATAACGGCCATCGCCGAACACCGCGGCAAGCAAGCGCGTGGCTGCCGTCTCGATGTCGGCCTGCTGACCGAACTCGCCGAGGCCGTGCTGGCTAGCCTGCGCAGTGAGGAGCCGCGCCTGCTGGTCATCAACAAGTTCGGCAAGATCGAGGCCGACGGTGGCGGACTGCGCCAGGCCGTAGCCGAGGCAGTCGAACTCGGCATCCCCGTTCTGGTCGGCGTGCCAGCGCGCAATCTGGATCGTTGGCGGGCTTTTGCCGGGGCTCTTGCCGTCGAATTGCCGGTGGACGAAGTCGCGGTCGCGCGCTGGCTGGCGAGTCACGGGCTCGACGCCGGGGCAGGTGAACGATCGGGCGAACTGGCCAAGTCATGGACGATGTAACCCTGGCCCGCGCCTTCCATGTGCTTGCCATCGTTCATTGGATTGGCGGCATGGCTTTCGTGACGCTGGTCGTTCTCCCGGCGGCGCGTGACACCGCCGACCCGCGCGAGGGCCTCGCCCTTTTCGAATCGGTCGAGGGACGCTTCTCCCCGCAGGTCCGCCTGTCCGTGCCCCTGGCGGGGCTCAGCGGCTTCTACATGGCCGAGCGCCTGGATGCCTGGCCGCGCTTCCTCGATCCGGCACAGTGGTGGCTCGGCGCCATGGTGCTGCTGTGGCTGTTGTTCATGACCGTCCTGTTCGTCGTCGAGCCCGCCATCGGGCCTCGCCTGCTCGAGGCGGGGCGCTCCGACCCGGAAGGTCTCCTAAGGCGCGTCGCGCGGGTGCATTGGCTGCTGCTCGGGGCGAGCGCTGTCGTTGCCGGGGGCGCCGTCCTGGGTGCGCATGGATTGCTGGGATGAAGTGCGATGTGGCGTGCTCTGCCTCTGGCGACATTGCTTCTGATCACGGCCTGCGCCGGCGAGCCGCCCGCATCGCCGGAACGGCTTGCCGAATGCAACGGGCTGTTCGCCCTGTGGGCGCGCTATGAGCAACACTGGACGTTTCACCATACCGGCCAGCGAGCGCGTGCCGAACTGGCGCTCGATGACTGTCAGCACGGCCGCTACGAGGAGGGCATAGCCGAGTTGAAGCGGCTCTTGCGACGCGGCGGCTTTGCCTTCGCGGACTAGCGAAACAATCTGGCCTGCATCGAGCGGCTTTTCCAGGAAAGCAATGGCACCGGCTGCCAGTGCCTGCTGTCGCACGAAAGCGCTGGGCTTCCACGTCATGACTATGGCTGGCACCCTCAGCCCTTGCACGCGCAGACACTGCAGAAGCGCCACCCCGTCCATTCCCGGCAGTTCGCCGCACGGGCGGGCGGGCGAAATAGGTGTTTGGCCGCCGGGTGGCTGGCCCGTTCGCCGCTGGTCGCGCGCTTTTCCCCGAGCCGCTTCAGCTTCTCCGCCGCGTAAAGGCCGCCTGCCGTCTCGTCAGTCGGCTCCGCAGCGCCTCAGCCGCATGGCCATTAAAGCTGGGTACATTGGCGGGTACACTGAAGAGTACTCTTTCAAAAAAAGTACGTTGTTTCAACTGGATAGCGGAAATTGCGATTCCGTCTCGGGGCACCATTTTCTTTCGCGAGCTACGACCAACGCGGCAAATCTCTTCACGGGCGGGCCTCTCGGGTCAAGTGAGAGGTTCGAAGGTCCAGTTCCGGACGATAGAGACGCGAAATCGCCGGGTTGCTGCATCTCTCTCGACCCGATCTGGCCTACTACGACGTCATCTGGTCGCGCACCACGTTCCAGTTCATCAGATTCTCGAGAACGGCGTTGACGTGATCGGCGCGGCGGTTCTGGTAGTCGAGGTAGTAGGCATGCTCCCACACGTCGATCGTCGCCAGCGGGCGCTTGCCGTGCGCCAGCGGCGTGTCGGCGTTCGACGTCTCCATCAGCGCGAGCTTGCCGCCGTCCTCGACTAGCCAGGCCCAACCGCTGCCGAACACCGCGTTCGCCCGTGCCGCAAACGCCTGCTTGAACTTGTCGAAACCACCGAAGTCGCGATCGAGAGCGGCGGCGAGCTTGCCGGTCGGCTGGCGGCCCCCTCCGGGCGTCAGGACTTTCCAGTAAAAGTCGTGATTCCAGCACTGACCGGCCTGATTGAAGACGCCCTTGCCCTTTGGATCGGCCGCGCTCTTCACGACAATATCTTCCAGCGACATCGCGGCATAAGGCGTGTTCTCGGTCATGCGATTGAGATTGGCATAGTAGGCTGCGTGGTGCTTGCCGTAGTGGAACTGCACGGTCTGCGACGAGATCGTGGGCGCGAGCGCGCCGTCGGCGAAAGGCAAGGGCGGCTGCGTGAAGGGCCGCGCGGCGCGCGCGATGTGCGGCCCGGCCGTAAACGCCGCAAGGGCGGCAGTCGAAAAGACCATCAGTTTGCGCCGAGGAAGTGGCATCATGGCTGTCTCCTCTTCAGATAATGACCATCGCCGGATGCGGGGCGGGCTGTCGCTGACCGGACAACGCAATCCGCCATCGCAGGCTCCCGGCCCCTATGGGCAAGCCGCCGACTATGCGCTCGGAAACCTCAGAACAACTGCGTAACGCGGACAATGAAGGCTGCAGCGACCTCTTCCAAGGAGGGAAATGCCGGCTGGAGGAAGACCTGTACATTGGGCGTGACGAGGATCGTCTTGAACGCGGTCCCTGTCCAGTAGGCTTCGATCACAGTCTCGCTCGGCCTGACGAACGTGCCCGAAAACAGGGACGTTTTCGTGGTGTTCCAGGTAACCGCCAATCCGATCTGGTCGTGCGAGTTGCGTTTCAGGGGGTCGTTGTAGATCAAGCCGCCGGCGATCGACGACTGTATCGGCACGCTGGAGTTCCAAGCGGTGTTGGCCCTGATGAACGCGCCCCAGCGATCGCCGATCGGCTGGGCCGCGTTGAAGGAGAGGCCCTGTCCCGGGGGCGGTTGGGCCGGAACCCCGGGAAGGTTGAAGTAGAGCGGCGAGTAAGTCCCTTGGCCCCAAGTGCCCAGGGTCGGCGACCAGGCGCCGTAGCCGAACCAGGCATACTGGCCGTTGCCGAAAGTCGATACCTGAATGTAACTGCCGCTGATATCGTTGTTGTCCTGGAAGCCTGCCGCGAGAGTGATCTTCTTGACTGGGTTGATCTGCACATAAGCTCCCAAGCCGGCCTGCGCGTAGTTCTGGCTGCCGTTCTGGGTGAGTGAGTAACCGATGAAGTTCACCTGCTGATCGTTTGCGTAGGCATTCCCGTCAAAGTTCGAGAAGGCATATTGACCAGCGGTGACGGCGAGCCATTCGCCCGGAAAGCCATGCGTGTAAGTGAGTTGCACGAACTGGTTGTTGGCAGTCGGCTGGTTGTTGAGCGGGCTGAGCAAGCCGACTATGGCGTCGAGACCGGCCGCGTCGAGGCGAGTCCAGTAGTTCGCCGACATGAAATGGAACTGGAAGGAGCCGTCGCCGAACCTGGATGACGAGAAGACATCCCAGTTCACGGCCGGCGTGAACATATTCTGGACGGCCGCCGCTTCGCCGTTCGGCGCGCCCCATTGGCTCATGGCCGAAGCTTCCATCGAGAAGGTGACGCCGGTCGCTGCGTGGTCCACGCTGCCTCCGGTCCCGCTCGTGTCGGCGATGAGGGCCGCCCGCACGATTTGTTGGTGACAATAAGGCGGCTTCGCCCTTAAGTTTTTGCGGGGAAAGTTCAAGAGCCGGGAAACACGGCCTGACCCCTTGCGGAAACGACACGCCGATAGTTGGGGAGACGACAGGGTGGCATCGCTTCTGAAATTGAGTGCGGGCATCGACCGCCTGACCGAACTGGTGGGTCGCACGCTGTACTGGCTGATCCTCGCCATGGTGCTGATCAGCACCTACAACGCCATTGCCCGCAAGTTCCTGAACAGTAGTTCCAACGCCTGGCTCGAGGTGCAATGGTATCTGTTCAGTGTCGTCTTCCTGTGCTGCGCGGGTTACGCGCTGCTTCGCAAGGAGCACATCAGGATCGACATCATCGCCAGTCACCTGTCCGACCGCGCCAATCACCGCATCGCCCTGTTCGGCCACGTGTTTTTCCTGATGCCGATGTGCATCATCATGATCTACTACTCGTGGCCCTATTTCCTGGAATCGGTGAGGGTCGGCGAGGTTTCCAGCAACGCCGGCGGCCTGGTCCGTTGGCCTGCGAAGCTGACCATCATCGTGGGTTTCGGCCTGCTGATGCTTCAGGGCATCTCTGAAATCATCAAGCAGGTCGGCGTCATGCGAGGGGTCTACGTCGATCCGCGCACGGCTCCCGCCTCCTCGCACTGAGGCGACGGTCATGAAATTCCTGCGCGTCCTCTTCTACGCCTTCCTCGTCGCCGTCGGAATCATGCTCGTCACTTCGCTGATCGCGCCCCAGAGCGCGCCGGCGAACTGGCTCAAGGCCGAGATGGCCCCGATCATGTTCGGCTCCCTGGTGGTGTTCCTTCTCCTCGGCTACCCGGTCGCCTTCTCGCTGAGTGCGCTGGGCCTGCTCTACGCCGTCGTCGGCATCGAACTCGGACTGTTCACGCCCAATCTGATGCAGGCTCTGCCGAACCGGTTGTTCGGCGTGATGGAGAACGAGACACTCCTGGCCATTCCGTTCTTCACCTTCATGGGCCTCATTCTCGAGCGATCGGGAATGGCGGAGGATCTTCTCGACACCATCGGGCAGCTATTCGGTCCGTTGCCGGGCGGTCTCGCCTATGCCGTGGTTTTCGTCGGGGCCCTGCTGGCCGCCACCACGGGCGTCGTCGCCGCCTCCGTGATTTCGATGGGCCTGATCTCGCTGCCGATCATGCTTCGCTATGGCTACGACCGGAAGCTGGCGACGGGCGTCATCGCGGCTTCGGGAACGCTGGCCCAGATCATACCTCCCAGCATCGTGCTGATCGTGCTGGCGGACCAGCTCGGCCGGTCGGTCGGCGACATGTACAAGGGCGCGATCATTCCCGGCCTCGTGCTGACCTGCCTCTATGTGGGCTACGTCCTCGCGCGCACGATCATCAACCCTCGCGTCGCGCCGGCCCTTCCGATCGAAGCGCGGCAGTTGCGGGAAGACAACGGGAGCGCCGGCTACACGTCGCTCCTGGTGTTGGTCGCTGCCGTGGTCGCATGCGCCCTGGCGCTCGAGTACCTTCTCCATTGGGAGGGAATCTGGGCGGCCTCGTTCTCCGGTCTGCTGGCCTATGCGCTCGCGGTTGCCAACCGGCAGTTCAGCCTCGGATTGCTGAGCCGGCTCGGTCAGCAGGTCGTGATCGTCATGATGCCGCCCCTGGCGCTGATATTCCTCGTGCTGGGGACGATCTTCATCGGCCTTGCGACGCCTACCGAGGGCGGTGCAATGGGCGCCACGGGCGCCGTGCTGCTGGCGATGGCCAAGAAGCGTCTCGATTTTTCGCTGCTGCGCCAGGCGATGGACGCAACCGCCAAGCTCACGGCATTCGTCATCTTCATTCTGGTCGGCGCGCGCATCTTCAGCCTGAGCTTCTACGGCGTGAACGGCGACCAATGGGTCGAGCATCTTCTGCTCGGATTGCCGGGCGGTGCGATCGGCTTCCTGATCGTCGTCAATATCCTGATCTTCCTTCTGGCGTTCTTCCTCGATTTCTTCGAGCTCGCGTTCATCATCATTCCGTTGCTCGCAAAGCCTGCCGAGGCACTGGGGATCGACCTGATCTGGTTCGGCGTCCTGCTGGGCGTGAACATGCAGACGTCTTTCATGCACCCGCCCTTCGGATTTGCGCTGTTCTACCTGAGGTCGGTCGCCCCGGAGGGGTCCTATATCGACAAGGTCACCGGCAAGCTGACCGAGGGCATCACAACCGCCCAGATCTACTGGGGCGCCGTCCCGTTCGTCTGCATCCAGGTCGTGATGGTCGGCCTCGTTATCGCTTTCCCGGGAATGGTTACGGGCAATCTCGACAAGGGCAACAACGTCGATCCGAGCAAGGTAAAGATCGAACTTCAGGCTCCATCGACCGACGAGCCGCCCCCGGTAAGCTTCGGCCCCGTGCCGTCAAAGAACTGAACGGGCTGCAAGAAAGCATCGGCAGATACATGCCTGCGCAGCGGCGCAAGAAGCTGCGATGGGCGCGCTCGCCGCCGTCTTGGTGGCCATCTTGGAGCGCGCCGGTGCATGTCCGAACACAGGCCTGGGCTTCAGTGGATTCCCCGCGCGTGTAAGCAGATGGCCTTCCGGCTTGTCGTCGGCATCATTTTCGGGCGGAACCATCGGTTGCCGGTGTGTGTGTCTCAGACGATGAGATACTTTCGTGATTACGAGGGATTAGAGGGCATTTCGTGTCCGTCTCGGGCACCGCTCCGGATCCAACAACTTCGGCGAAAGCCAAGGTCGGTCTGGAGCCTGATCGGACCCACGCTGGCCCGATTCACGCCTCTGGCCAAGCGCGGTCGCGATGCTCTAACAATCCCGGCGAACCACTCACGCATCCTATCCCGGGGGAATCATCGCTCATGCAACTCGACAAGACAGTGGCCGCGGTCGTTACCGGCGGCGCGTCCGGCCTCGGCGCCGCCACCTCGCGCATGCTTGCCTCGCACGGCGTGAAGGTCGCGATCTTCGACCTCAACGCGGAACAGGGCGAGGCGCTCGCCAGCGAAATCGGCGGCGTGTTCTGCAAGGTCAACGTGACGTCGACCGAAGAGGTCGAGGCCGGGTTCGCGAAGGCGCGGGCGGCCCACGGGCAGGAGCGCATCCTGGTGAACTGCGCCGGCGTCGGCGGCGGTGCCCAGAAGACCGCATCGCTCGACCGGACTACCGGTGCTCCCAAGGAATATCCGCTGGAGAACTTCGAGCGCATCATCAACGTCAATCTCATCGGCACGTTTCGCTGCATCACCAAATCGGCGGCCGGCATGCTGACGCTGGCCCCGCAGCCCGACGGCGATCGCGGCGTGATCCTCAACACCGCCTCGGTCGCGGCCGAGGACGGCCAGATCGGCCAGGTCGCCTATACGGCCTCGAAGGCCGGCGTCGTCGGCATCACGCTCGTCGTGGCGCGCGATCTCTCCAATGACGGCATTCGCTGCAACACGATCCTGCCGGGCATCTTCGACACGCCGCTGCTGGCGCGGGCGCCGGACAACGTCAAGGCGGCCCTGGCCGCGTCGGTGCCGTTCCCCAAGCGTCTGGGACGTCCCGAGGAATATGCCCAGGTCGCCCATACGATGATCACCTGCGGCTACTTCAATGGCGAGGACGTCCGCATCGACGGCGCCATCCGCATGGCGCCCCGCTGAGCCGAGACCGGGAAAGGATAAAGCAATGACCGAAGCATGGATCATCGATGCCTGCCGCACGCCCCGCGGCGTCGGCAAGGCGGGCAAGGGCGCGCTGTGGGAGGTCCATCCGCAGCAGCTCGGCGCGACCGTTCTGAAGGCGATCGCCGAACGCAACAAGATCGACACCAAGGAAGTCGGCGACGTGATCTGGGGCACGGCCGCCCAGGTCTCGAAGCAGAGCGGCGATCTCGGTCGCATGTCCGCCCTCGATGCCGGCTATGACGTCAAGGCGAGCGGCATCACCATCGACCGGTTCTGCGGGTCGGGCATCAGCGCCGTGAGCCTCGCCGCCGCCTGCATCAAGTCGGGCATGGAAGACCTGGTGGTCGCCGGCGGCACGGAGATGATGTCGATGGACCGCAGCCGCGGCAGCGGGCCGCCGGTCATGGACAACGGCAATCTGCGCTTGCGCCTGCATCATCCCCAGACGCACCAGGGCATCTGCGCCGACGCCATCGCCACGCTGGAGAAGATCCCGCGCCAGGCGCTGGACGAGGCGGGGTACATCAGCCAGCAGCGCGCGGCGATCGCCATCGCCGAGGGCCGCTTCGCCAAGTCCCTGATCCCGGTCTACAAGGAAGACGGCACGCTGGCCCTGGATCGCGAGGAGTATCCGCGTCCGCAGACGACGCGCGAGGGGCTGGCAAACCTCAAGGCCGCCTTCGCGGCGATGGCCGACGTGCCACTCGACGACAAGGGCATGACCTATCGCTCGCTGATCCTGCAGGCTTATCCCGACCTCAAGATCGAGCATGTCCATCATGCCGGCAATTCCTCCGGCGTCGTCGACGGCTCGGCCGCCGTGCTTCTTGCCTCGCCGGACTATGCCAAGGCGCACGGCCTCAAGCCGCGCGCCCGCGTCGTTGCCATGGCGAACATGGGCGACAGCCCCGAGCTGATGCTCAATGCGCCGGTGCCGGCGGCCCGGAAGGTGCTGGAGAAGGCCGGTCTCAAGACGAGCGACATCGACCTCTGGGAGATCAACGAGGCCTTCGCCGTCGTCTCGGAGAAGTTCGTGCGTGATCTCGATCTTGATCGTGACAAGGTCAACGTCAATGGCGGTTCGATCGCGCTCGGCCATCCGATCGGCGCGACCGGCGCCATCCTGATCGGCACCGTCCTCGACGAGCTCGAGCGGCAGGACAAGCAGTTCGGCCTCGTCACGATGTGCGCCGCCGGCGGCATGGCGCCAGCGATCATCATCGAGCGAATCTAAAAAGTCCGGAGGGAGAAGTCCCTCCACGACATTGAGGGCGACGGGACATTCTCCCGTCGCAGGCTTTACGAAAACAGGATGTCGCCCATCGCGACGGCATTGGCTCCGATGAAGGCAATGGCGGCGTCGGTGGAGGCGTCGAAGTGGCCGGCGTTCTGCAGGACGTAGAGGCTGGTCGAGCCTCCGTCCGACTGGATCACGACATGCGAGGCGTCAGTGGCGAAGGCCCGCAGGTCGAGTCTGCTGACGCCGGAGACGAAGTCGCCGATCGTGTCGTAGCCGGTGACGAGGTTGCTGTCGGCGTGACCGGCAAAGACGAAGACGTCGGCGCCGCCGCGACCCCAGAGCACGTCCGCGCCGTTTCCGCCGCTCAATCTGTTGGCGCCCGCGTCGCCCACGAGCGTGTCGGCGCCTGAACCTCCGATGAGGTTCTCGATGGAGTTCATCTCGTCGACGAGCACGCCGCCGACCCAGCCTGCCTGTACGCCCAGGTCGGCATAGACGACGCCTGTGGTGGCCGCATAGGAGGCGGTGTCGCTGCCTTGCCCGCCCCACAGCTGGTTGGTGTTGCCGACCGGGACCGCGCCGCCGATCAGGGTGTCGTCGCCGCCCTGGCCGTAGAGATAGTCGATGCCGGTACCGCCCGTCAGCACGTTGGCGGCGTCGTCTCCGACCAGGGTGTTGGTGCCCGATCCTCCCGCCAGGTTCTCGATCGAGTTCATGCTGTCGACCAGCACGCCGTCGACGTAGCCGGCCAGCGCCGCAAGGTCGGCGTACACGATTCCGGCCGTGCCGGCATACGACGCCGTATCGGTGCCTTCGCCGCCCCAGAGCTGGTTCGTCGCGCCGCCGGCCGCACCGCCGATCAGAACGTCGTCCCCTTCCAGGCCGTACAGGTAGTCGGTGCCGCCAAGGCCGCCGAGCGTGTTGTGGCCCGAATTGCCGATGAGGATGTTGCTCAGGTCGTTGCCCGTGCCGTCGACATTGTCGGTCCCGATCAGGATCAGGTTCGGGACATCGTCCGGCAGCGTGTAGCTCGCGCTGGACAGGATCAGATCGGGCCGTTCGTCGTGGCGGATGATGCCGACGGCCGACGCGGTGTCGATGACGGCGCCTGCACTGGCGTCGGACAAGGTGACTTCGAAGCTCTCGTCCAGTTCCACCAGCGTCTCGCCGAGAACCCAGACCGTGATGGTCTTGGAGGTCTCCCCGGCGGAGAAGGTCACGGTGCCGGACGGCATCTCGCCGCCGAAGAGAGAGAATGCCGGAAGGCCGGTATCGTCTTCGGAGGGGATCTGGGGAAAGTAGGCGCCCAGGTCGGAAGCGGTCTGGGACAGGAAGTCGGCGGACTCCAGGAGTTCGTCGAAGGGAATGAAATCGGCGTCGAAGACGTCCGATCCGGTGACGGCCCAGTCGACGCTGGTGCTGCCGCTCAGGTCGCCGGAGCGGGTGACGGTGAAGGTGAAGGGCGTGGCGCCCAATTCGCCTTCGGCCTTGTCCGCGCTGGCGGCGGCGATCGACAGCGACGTCGTCACGACATCGTCGTTCGCGATCGTGCCCGTGGCGCTGCCGTCGAGGATCGACGCGCCCTCCGACGGATCGGACAGGGTGACGGTGAAGGTCTCGTTGCCCTCGACGATCGTATCGCCGGTGATCTCGACGAGGATATTCTGCTGCGTCACCCCGGGCGCGAAGGTGAGAGTGCCGCTCTGGGCGACATAGTCCTGCCCGGCGACGGCGGAGCCGTTCGCGGTCGTGTAATGGACGGTGACGGTCGATGTGGATGCCGCGGTCAGGAATACCGGAATGCTGACGTAGTTGGGTTCGCCGCCGTCGCCCTCGTCGACCGACCCGTCGCCGGCGGTGACGCCGACCGTCGGCACGCCATTGCGGACCGCGAACACGAAGGTACCCGGGGTGCCGACATTGCTGGCGCTCTCCAGCGCGAGCAGGGCCGCCTGGTTGCCCGATTGCGTCAGCTCGAAATACTCGACGCCGTTGCCGGCGCTGTAGCCGGCCCGGGCCGGGGTGCCGCCCAGGCCGTTGCTGCCGCCGGATGCGTTGCCGGTCGTCCAGTCGATGTTCTCGTACCGGAAGGTGATGTCGAAATCGCCTTCCGCGTTGATCTGGTGGATGCTGAGCTGGAAGGCGTTCAGCTTGTTGGTCTGGCTGCTGTAGTAGCCGACATCGTCCCAGGTGGCGGTGAAGGTGTGGGTGACGGCGTCGAGGTCGTACCAGAGCAGGTTCGTGCCGGTCGACGTGCCGCCGGGCGTCGGCGTGACCGTACCGCCGCGCGTGTCGATGTCGGCCCAGAAAGCGGCGATGACGGGGTTGCTGGTCGATCCCGTGATGGCGCTCGGCGTGAAGCTGCTGGAAGCCGTGTTGAAGGTCACGCTGCCGTTGTTGTTGAGATAGAAGCCCGTGTAGGAGTGGCCGAAGAAGTTGATGCCCTGTGCGCCGAAGATCGGCGTGAGGTCGATGAATCCGGTCGATCCATCGTCATTGCGGGAAAGCGAGAACTCGCCGAAACCGGCGGTACCGCCCAGATCAGCAACCAGCGATGTCACGATGGCCTCCCCAAGGGTCCGCTAATCCCATCTTGCCAGGCCGGACGACTTTGCCGTCGCCGGAAATCTCCCACACGTCGGCAAGGGTAAGGAGATGAATGCCGGCTGGCAATGGAGTCGGCCGGTGGCGCGTATCATCGCGACTGCAACTCGTATGCAGGGCGATTTCCTGCGGTTGTCCGCTACTCGACGGGATAGATCCCGTGCAGGACCGCGTCGAAATGGTCCTCGATCGCCGTGGTGCAGCTGCATGATTTCTCCCGCAGCGCGGCGTCGTCTTTCACGCTGAACACGCCGCGGCGCGTCTCGATGACGCCCTGCTCGCGGAACTGGCGCACCACGCGCGTGACGAAGGTGCGGCCGACGCCCAGCATCCCGGCGAGCTGGTCCTGAGTCATCTGGAACTCGGTCTCGCCGGTGCGCGCCATCGCGGCCAGCAGCCACTTCGCCGTGCGCTGGCTGATCGTGTGCGAGGCGTTGCAGGCGGCCGTCTGGAACACCTGGGCCAGCATGCAGTCGGAGTAGCGGGCGAACCAGTGGCGCAGCGCGATCGATTCGAGCTTGGCCGATTCCAGCGCCGACGTCCTGATGCGCAGAAAGCGACCGGCGGCGCGGACCTCCGACGTGGCGAAGGCGGGAAGCCGTCCGTTGGAAACGACTCCGCCGATGGCGCCCTCGCGACCCACCAGCGCGACCTCGACGCTCGATCCGGTTTCCTCGACCCACACGCAGAAACTCGCCAGTGCGCTGCCGCAGGGGAACCATGTCTGCACCACGTCGTCGCCGGCCTTCTGCAGGACGTCCTTCGCATCGAGTTCCATGACCATCATGTGCGGCGCCAGCCGCTGGCGATCCTCCTCCTTCAGGATCGAGAGGAGAGCGTTGCCGAGGAGCTCTTGCGCCGTGGGAGCCGTCATTGATCCTTTATCTCCGAAAGAAGTCTCGAGGACTGTCGACTTGTAGACCGACGCGATCGGTCAGCCATGTTACCGAACTCTCCGTCCATGCGAGGAGAGGATCATACCGAAGTGAAGGCGTCGCTGGACGCGAAATCCATCCTGCTGGCCGAAGACCAGTTCCTGATTGCCATGGATACCGAACAGGCGTTGCTGGAGAGGGGCGCCGCCGACGTGCGCGTGGTGCCGTCGATCCGCGACGCGCTCCGGCTCCTGACGGACTTCCGGCCCGATGCCGCCGTCCTGGATTTCAGTCTCGCCGACGGAACCGCGAGCGAGGTCGCGGCGGCGCTGACGGCGCTGCAGGTGCCGTTCGTGTTCGCCACGGGCTACGGCGACAAGATCGCCATCCCGGCGGCGTACCGGCATGTTCCCATCGTGCGCAAACCCTACAGCGCCGACGACCTGGTCGCGAACCTCAACGCGGTGCTGAGGCGGCCCCTCTGACGCGGTTCCTCTGACGCTGGCGAAATTGGCAGGATGCACGCGCTTGCATCCGGTGCCATTTTACGGCTCAACGGAACCACTGGAACGAGCGGGGGAAAGACCATGCGGCAGAACAAGATCAAGCAGAAGTGGAAGGCCGGGCAGTGGGTGTCGCTGGGCTGGCTCTCGGTGTCCCATACATTCACCGCCGAGGTAATGGCGCGGCTGGGCTTCGATGCGCTGTGCGTCGACCTGCAGCACGGCCTGTCCGAGATGAGCGACGTGGCGCCGATGCTGCAGGCGATCTCCCAGACCGACACGACGCCGGTCGTTCGCGTGGCCTGGAACGAGCCGGCCGCCATCATGAAGGCGCTCGACCTCGGCGCCTACGGCATCATCGTGCCGCTGGTGAACAATGCCGAGGAAGCAGCCAAGGCCGTCGCCGCCTGCCGCTATCCGCCGGTCGGCATGCGCTCCTCCGGTCCGGTGCGCGCGGTGCACTATGGCGGCGCCGACTATGTCGCCAAGGCCAATGACGAAATCGTCGTCATGGCGATGATCGAGACCAAGGAAGGCATCGCCAACCTCGACGCGATCTGCGCCACGCCCGGCCTCGACGCCGTCTATATCGGCCCGGCCGATCTCTCGTTCGCGCTGGGCCTGCCGCCGCGCGGCGACAATCCCGATCCGCTGCACATCGCCACCTGCGACAAGATTCTCGCGGCGGCACACAAGGCCGGCATCAAGTGCGTCATGCACTGCGCCACTGCCGAGTTCGCGGCGGGCGCGATCAAGCGCGGCTTCGACATGGTGATGGTGACGTCCGACCTGTCCTGCATGATCGCGGGCGCCAGGAGCGAACTCGAAATCCTCAAGACCAAGACGGCCTGAGGGGACGGGACATGGGCAAGCGCGTAGCCGGCAAGATCGCCGTCGTGGTCGGTGCCGGACAGACGCCGGGAGAGACGATCGGCAATGGTGCTGCCATCTCCCTCCTGCTGGCGCGGGAGGGGGCGACGGTACTCTGTGTCGATCGCGTCGGCGAGCGCGCCGAGAAGACGGTGCAGGAGGTCGGGGCCGACGAACTCGTGCGCGGGGACGGCGTCGCGCCGGTCCTGTCGTCGATGGCGGCCGACATCACCAAGGCGGCCGACTGCGCGCGCATCGTCGAGGAGGCGCGCTCGCGCTATGGCCGGATCGACATCCTGATCAACAATGTCGGCATCGGTGGCGGCGGCGATGCGCCGGCGCACCGTCTCGAGGAGAAGGTGCTCGACCGCATCCTTGCGGTGAACCTCAAGGGCATGTGGCAGACCACCAAGGCCGCCATTCCCCTGATGCGGGAGCAGGAAGGCGGCGCGATCGTCAACATCTCCTCGCTGGCCGCCACCAGCGGCGCGACGCAGCTCGCCTACGAGATCTCGAAGGCCGCCGTGAACCGGCTGACGACCCATGTCGCGCAGTCCAACGCGCGCTATGGCATTCGTGCCAACGCCATCATGATGGGCTTCATGGACACGCCCATGGCCATCACCGGCATCGCCCAGGCGACCGGCCGCACGACCGACGCCGTCCGCGCCGAGCGGAACGCCATGGTGCCGCTGCGGCGCCGGATGGGCACCGGCTTCGACACGGCCTATGCCGCGCTGTTCCTCGCGTCGGACGAGGCGCAGTTCGTGACCGGCGAAATCCTGCGGGTCGACGGCGGCATGGGACTGGGGACCGTCTAGCTTCCGCTGGTCGTACCCGGCCCTGTTGCGCTACTGGAAGACGGGGACGACAGATCGGGGTGGGAAATGCAGCTCAATTTCATGACGTGCGCGCAGTCGAGTGCCGTGGACAGCCAGACCGGCCGGTTGAGCCTGTTCCACCTGCTCGAGCAGGTTCAGGCCCCGTCGTTCCCGACGGCCCTGTCGCTCACCCTGGTGGGCATGTTCGCCAAGGAAGCCGGCGAGCCTGACGAGCAGTCGGTCCGGCTGAAGGTCGAAATGGGCGAGGCGGTCCTCTTCGACACGCCGGTCAACTTCTCCTTCCGCGGCCGGCAGCGCAGCCGGGTCCTGACGGCGATGAACGGCCTCTCCATCCCGTCCGCCGGAAAGCTCTCCTTCTCGTTCCTCTCGGCCGCTGGTGCCCCCCTCGGTTCGCCGTGGGAGGTCATCGTCGAAAAGGCAGCGCCCCCGGCCGCGAGCCCGGCGCCGCCGCAAGCGCCCTGAGCCGACCCTCGCTGACCCTTAGGGGTCCGGCTGCGGCGGAACTATTTCATTGAAAATGCGGAATTGCCGCAGGCTGTCCTGTGCCGGATTCCTCACGGCTGCGCCGGCCGCGAAAGCGACGCCTTGATCCGGACCGGACCGGGCCTCGCGCCGAATCGGGCCGAAATTTGTCTTCATTCTGTCTGAAATAATAAACACCGACAAACGTATTTGTGACTTTTGCCATTCTTGCGTTTGCGGTGCAGCTTGCCCTAAGACGACAGCATATCGCACGTCTGATCTGCGTAAATGCATAGTCGCTGCCGTTCAGGGGATCCATGGTCAATAGAAACCAGGTGGCGTTCGTCGATCCCGCGGTGGCGACCCCCCTCCTGATTGCCGGCTCGCTGCAGTTTGGGATCGAAGCGATCCTCCTCGATGGCGCGCGTCCGGCACTGGCGCAAATGGCTGCGGCTCTGGCGGGACGGCGCGACATCGCCGTCGTTCACGTCATCGCTCACGGACGGGCCGGTCAGATCGACTTCGCCGCCGGCGCGGTAACGCGCGCGTGCCTGCCGGATCATGAGGAGGATCTGGCGCTCCTGCGGCGTGCACTTTCTTCGGCAGGCGAAGTCCGCCTCTGGTCCTGCGAGACCGCTCTCGGCCCCGACGGTGCTCTCTTCGTCGCAGCGCTCGGCGATGCGCTCGGCGCTCCCGTCCTGGCCTCGACACGCCTCGTGGGTGCCGCCGACCGGGCCGGGCAATGGGAACTGGACGTGCCGGCCGGCGCGTCGCCGCCCCCTCCGCTCACGCCGTCCGGCATAGCGGCCTTTGCCGGCGTGCTGGCAAGCTTCACCGCGACGGCGGGCACCGACACGTTCAGCGGCACGACGGCCAGCGACACGTTCATCGTCGCAACCGGAACGGTGAGTGCGACCGATACGTTCAGCGCTGGCGGCGCCCCCGGCATCGACGTCATCCAGATCGGAACGGCCGGCGCCGGGACCGCGGTCGACCTGAGTGCCGGGGCGACCGATGACGTGGCCGGCTTCCTCGACTTCGAGGCGATCACCTTCGTCAACACGTCGGGCACGTCGACGGCGACGTTCAACGCCGCCCAGTTCGGCGCCGGCAGGATATCGACGACGGTGGCGATCACCGGCACGGCCTCCGCCCAGGCCCTGGTCGTCAATACCAGTGCCGGCACGTCGGTCGATCTCTCGGGCTGGACCTTCGCGACCTGGACGTCGGGTACCGACACGATCTCGATCGGCGCCGCCACGGGCGATGAAGTCCTCGTCGGCAGCAGCCAGGCAGACCGTTTCGTCGTCACCGCCACAAGTCAGGTTTCGTTGGCCGACCGCTATGACGGCGGCGCCGGCGACGACGCGCTGCAGATCGGCGCGACCACGACCGGCGTGACGGTCGATCTCAGTGCCGCGGCCACGGACGGAATCGACGGCTTCGTCGGGATCGAAGGCATCAGATTCGTCAATACGTCCGGCACCTCGAGCGCGACGTTCGGCAGCGCGCAACTGGGCGCCGGAAAAATCTCGAATGCGGCGGTGATTACCGGGGCCAGCTCGACGCAGGTCATCGCGATCAACGCGGCGGCCGGCGGCTCGGTCGACCTGTCGGGCTGGACCTTCTCCGGCTGGACCTCGGGGACCGACACGATTTCGATCACGGGCTCGACCGGCGACGAGATCCTCGTCGGCAGCAGCCAGATCGACCGGTTCGTCGTGAGCGACACCAGCCAGGTGTCGGCGGCCGACCGCTATGACGGCGGCGCCGGTAACGACGTGATCCAGATCGGCGTCGCGGGGGCGGGGGTGAGTATCGATCTCACCGCTGCCGCCTCGGACGGTATCGACGGCTTCGTCAGCGTCGAGGCGATCGCCTTCGTCAACACGTCGGGTACGTCGACGGCGACGTTCGGCAGCGCGCAATTGGGCGCGGGCAAGATCGCCAATGCGACGGCCGTGACCGGGACCAGCTCGGGACAGGCCATCGCGATCAACGCGGCGGCGGGCGACTCGGTCGACTTGTCGGCCTGGACCTTCTCCGGCTGGACCTCGGGCGCCGACACGATCTCGATCACCGGCTCGACCGGTACCGAAATCCTCGTCGGCAGCACGCAGATAGACCGGTTCGTCGTCAGCGATACCAGTCAGGTTTCCGGTACGGACCGGTACAGCGGTGGCGCCGGCAACGACGTGATCCAGATCGGCGTGACCGGTGCCGGGACGAGCATCGACCTTGGCGCCGCCGCCTCGGACGGTGTGGACGGCTTTGTCAGTGTCGAGGGCATCACTTTCGTCAATACGTCGGGCACGTCGACGGCGACGCTCAATGCGGTGCAGATCGGGTCCGGCAAGATATCGGCAACTTCGGTCATCACCGGAACGGCAGCGACCCAGGCCGTGGCCGTGAACGTCGCCTCCGGCGGCTCGGTCGACCTGTCGACCTGGACCTTCTCCGGCTGGACGTCGGGCACCGACACGATCTCGATCACCGGTTCGACCGGCGACGAGATCCTCGTCGGCAGCAGCCAGATCGACCGGTTCGTCGTCAGCGACAGCAACCAGGTTTCCGCTGCCGACCGCTACAGCGGCGGCGCCGGCAACGACGTGATCCAGGTCGGCGTCGCGGGCGCCGGCACGAGCATCGATCTCAGCGCCGCCGCGTCGGACGGCGTGAACGGCTTCCTGAGCGTCGAGGGCATCACCTTCGTCAACACGTCGGGCACCTCGACCGCGACGCTCGCCGCCGCGCAGTTTGGGATCGGCAAGATCGCGACGGCCACGGCGATCACCGGCACGGCGGCCGATCAGGCCCTGGCAATCAATGTGGCGTCGGGCGGGTCGATCGACCTTTCGACGTGGACGTTCAACACGTGGACGTCGGGAACCGACACGATCAGCCTCACCGGCTCGACGGGAACGGAAATCCTCGTCGGCAGCACGCAGATCGACCGGTTCGTCGTCAGCGACAGCAATCAGATCTCGGCAACGGACCGCTACAACGGTGGCACCGGCAACGACGTCCTGCAGATCGGCGTCGCCGGCGACGGCATGAGTATCGATCTCAGCGCCGCGGCTGCCGATGGCGTGAACGGCTTCCTGAGCGTCGAGGGCATCGCCTTCGTCAACACGTCCGGTACGTCCTCGGCGACGCTGAACGCCACGCAACTCGGAACCGGCAAGATTGCCGCCGCCTCCGCCATCACGGGAACGCTGGGCGCCGTTCAGTCGCTGACGGTCAACGTCGCCGCCGCGGGTTCGGTCGACCTGTCCAGCTGGACCTTCGCCAACTGGACCTCCGGCACCGACACGATCACGGTCAATGGCTCGACCGGCGCCGAGACCTTCACCGGCGCCACGCAGGCCGCGCAGATCCTGGCCGGCGCCGGCACCGACACGCTGATCGTCACCAATACGGCCCAGGTCCAGGCCGGCGACCGCTACGATGGTGGCGACGATGTCGATACCTTGCGCATCGGCTCCACGACCGGGACGGCCATCGACCTCAGCGCGGCGGCCACCGACGGCGTTGACGGCTTCGTCAACATCGAGCGGGTGGCCTTCGTCAACTCGTCCGGAGCGGCGACGGCGACCTTCAACGCCGCCCAGTTCGGCGCCGGCAAGATTTCCAGCACGGCGCTGTTCACCGGCACCTCTCAAGTCCAGGCGCTGGCGATCAACCTGTCCGCCGGCGGCGCGCTGGACATGTCGGGCTGGACCTTCGCCACCTGGACCTCGGGCACCGACACGATCACCGTGACCGGTTCGACGGGCGACGAGACCATCGTTGGCAGCAGCCTGATCGACCGGTTCGTCGTCAGCGATACGAACCAGGTTTCCGCCGCGGACCGGTACAACGGCGCCGCCGGCAACGACATCCTGCAGGTTGGCCTGGCCGGGGCGGGCACCGGTATCGACCTCAGCGCGGCCGCCTCCGACGGTATGAACGGCTTCCTGAGCGTCGAGGCCATCGCCTTCGTCAACACGTCAGGCACGTCGACCGCGACCTTCAATTCGGCCCAGTTCGGCACCGGCAAGATCGCCGCGGCGACGGCGATCACGGGAACCGCGTCGGCGCAGGCCCTCGTGGTCAACATGGCGCCGGCCGGTTCGCTCAACATGTCGGGCTGGACCTTCACGACGTGGGCGGCCGGCACCGACACCATCACGGTCAACGGCTCCAGCGGCGCGGATACGATCACGGGCGCGATCCAGGGCGCGACGATCCTGGCCGGCGGCGGCAACGACACGCTGATCGTCAGCGCCTCGACCCAGGTTCAGGCAAACGACCGTTACGACGGCGGAGACGACGTCGACACGCTGCAGATCGGCACGGTCGGCGCCGGCGTCGCCGTCGTCCTGACGACGGCGGCCAGCGACGGCATCGACGGCTTCGTCAACATCGAGGCCATCTCCTTCGTCAACACGTCGACGACATCGACGGCGACCTTCAATGCCAGCCAGTTCGGTGCGGGAAAGATCTCGACGGCCTCGACGATCACCGGCACAGCCGCGGGCGCCCAGGGGCTGGTCGTCAATCTCGCCGCGGGCAATTCGCTCGATCTGTCGGGCCTCACCTTCTCCAACTGGGTGTCCGGCACCGACACGATCAGCTTGATGGGATCGACCGGCACCGAGAGCATCGTCGGCACCAGCCAGATCGATCGCTTCGTCGTGGGCGCCACGAACCAGGTTTCCGCCGGAGACAGGTACGACGGCGGGGCCGGCAACGACGTCATCCAGGTTGGCGCAACGACCGCCGCCGTGTCCGTCGATCTCAGTGCGGCGGCTTCCGACGGGATCAACGGGTTCATCAGCGTCGAGGGCATCACTTTCATCAACTCGGCGGGGACGGCGTCGGCGACCTTCAACGCCAACCAGTTCGGCGCTGGCAAGATCGCCTCGACGGCCATCGTTACCGGAACGAGTTCGACCCAGGCCATCGTGGTGAACGTCGATTCGGGCGGTTCGGCCGACCTGTCCGGCTGGGCTTTCTCGACGTGGGTGTCCGGTACCGACGCGATCACGGTCAATGGCGCAAGCGGCGCCGAAACCTTCACGGGCGCGATACAGGGCACGACGATCCTAGCGGGCGCCGGCAATGACACGCTGATCGTCAGCAACACGACTCAGGTCCAGGTCAACGACCGTTACGACGGCGGGGCGGACAACGACACGCTGCAGATCGGACTGGTTGGTGCCGGCACCAGCATCAGTCTCGCGGCCGCGGCGACCAACGGCATAGATGGCTTCGTCAACATCGAGGGCGTCACCTTCGTCAACACGTCGGGCACGTCGACCGCCACGGTCGGCTCGGCGCAGATCGGCACCGGCAAGATCTCCGGCACGGCGCTGATCACGGGCACGACGTCGACCCAGGCGATCGTGGCCAATATGGCCACGAACGGATCGCTCGACCTGTCGGGCTGGACCTTCGCCGGATGGACGTCGGGAACGGACACGATCACGCTCAACGGCTCGACCGGCAGCGAAACCTTCATCGGCAGCAGCGAAACCGACACGCTCGCGGTCACCGCGACCGCGCAGGTCTCGGCGGGCGACCGCTACGATGGCGGCCTCGGCACCGACATCCTGCAGATCGGCGTGGCCGGCGCGGGGACGAGCATCGATCTCAGCGCCGGCGCGACCGACGGTGTGAACGGCTTCCTCAACGTCGAGGCCATCAACTTCACCAACACGTCGGGAACCTCGACCGCGACGTTCAATGCAGGCCAGTTCGGCTCCGGCAGGATTTCCAGCACCGTGGCCTTCACCGGGACCGCGTCCACGCAGGCGCTGGCGATCAACCTGTCCGCCGGTGGCGCGCTCGACATGTCGGGCTGGACCTTCGCCACCTGGACTTCGGGCACCGACACGATCACCGTGACCGGCTCGACGGCCGACGAGATCATCGTCGGCAGCAGCCTGATCGACCGGTTCGTGGTCGGCGCGTCCAGCCAGGTCTCGTCGGGCGATCGCTACAACGGTGGAGCCTCGAACGACATCCTGCAGGTCGGGCTCGCGGGCGCCGGCACGAGCGTCGATCTCAGCGCCGCAGCCACCGACGGGGTCAACGGCTTTCTCAGCGTCGAGGCCATCGCCTTCTTCAACACGTCGGGAACGGCGACGGCGACCTTCAACGCCAACCAGTTCGGCGCCGGCAAGATCGCCTCGACGGTCGCCGTCACGGGCACCGCCTCGACCAACGCCATCGTGGTGAACGTCGATTCGGGCGGCTCGGCCGACCTGTCCGGCTGGACCTTCCCGACCTGGACCGCCGGCACCGACACGATCACGGTCAATGGCGCGGGCGGCGCCGAGACCTTCACGGGCGCGATCCAGGGCACGACGATCCTCGCGGGCGCCGGCAACGACACGCTGATCGTCAGCAACACGACCCAGGTCCAGATCACTGACCGCTACGATGGCGGGGCGGACAACGACGCCCTCCAGATCGGCGTGGCGGGTGCCGGCACCAGCATCAGCTTCACGGCCGCGGCGGCCAACGGCACCGACGGCTTCGTCAACATCGAGGGCATCACCTTCGTCAACACGTCCGGCAGTTCCGTCGCGACGTTCAATGCGACCCAGTTCGGCGCCGGCAAGATTTCCAGCACGTCGACCATCACCGGAACGGCCTCGACACAGACCTTCGCGGTCACGCTGCCGGTGGCCGGATCCTTCGACCTGTCGGGATTTACCTTCTCGAACTGGACGTCGGGCACGGACGTCATCTCGGTCACCGGCTCGACGGGCGCCGACACGATCCTCGGCAGCGGCCTGGTCGACACGCTGACGGGCGGCGCCGGCGCCGACACGCTGACGGGCGGCGCCGGGCTCGACATCTACAACTTTGCCACCGGGTCCTCGGTGCTCACGATCGGCGGGTCCGGCATGTCCGGCACGATCGCCGGCTACGACACGATCACCGACTATGCCTACGGGGCGACCGCGGGCGTCAGCGAGAAGCTCGGCTATTCCGGCGCCGCCGTCGTCACCGCCTTTACCCGCGCGGCGGCGTCGACGCTGCAGTTGAACACCGGCGCGACGGTCAAGTCGCATGCTATCTCCAATGGCATCATCAGCTTCGACGACGTGACCACCTATGCCGCGGCCGTGAATCTGCAGTCGCTGTCGGACGTGGCCGCGGCGGTACAGTATCTCCAGGCTCACGACATCGGCTCCACCGGCAGCTCGGTCGCGTTCAAGGCGACGATCGGCGGCATCGGGCACACCTTCGTCTACATCCAGGGGACGTCCAGCGGCTCCCCGGACAGCAGCGATACGCTGATCGACCTGGTGGACGTGTCGGCCGGCAGCCTGACGGCCAGCAGCAATCAGCTGACCGCCTTCGACGGGGTGCCGCCACCGCCTCCGGCGGCGCCGACCGTGGCGGAGAATGCGGCCGGCGGCATCAATGCCGCCGAAGCGGCGGACGGCACCGTGGTCCTGGTCAGCCTGTCCGGCATCGGCGCGGTCGCCGGCGATACGCTGACGGTGAACTGGGGCGGCGAGGTCGTAACCCACCTTCTGACGGCCGGGGATATCGTGGCCGGCAGCGTCGAAGTCGCGGTGCCGCCGGAGACCATCGCCGCGCAGGGCGACGGCGAGTTCAACGTCACAGCCAGCCTGACCGATTCGGTCGGCAATGTCGGTGCGAATTCGCCGGCCACCATCGTCTCGGTCGATACCGCCGCGCCGCCGGCGCCGTCGGCACCGGCCATTTCCGAGAACGGTGCGGGCGGCATCAATGCGAGCGAGGCCTCGAATGGCACGCAGGTCGTCGTCGACCTGTCGGGTCTGGGCGCCGAGGCCGGCGACACGTTGTTCGTGAATTCGGGCGGCGAGCTGGTCAGCCGGGCCGTTACCGGGGCGGAGGTTGTGGCCGGCAGCGCCACGGTCGAGATCTCACCCGGCGTGATCGCGGCCCAGGGCGACGGCACGTTCGACGTGACGGCAAGCCTGACCGATATCGCGGGCAATGCCGGACCGGCCTCGACGCCGACGCCGGTGACGGTGGATACGGTCGCGCCGGCGGCGCTGGCGGTTGCGCCGGCCGTTCCGGAAAGCGCCCTCGACGGGCTCAACGCGGCCGAGTCGGCGGACGGCACGGCCGTCGTGGTCGACCTGTCCGGCAGCGAGGCGGTGCTTGGCTATTCTCTGAAGGTCGACTGGGGCGGACAGTCCGTCACCTACGGGCTCACGGAAGACGATCTCCTGGCCGGCAGCGCGTCGGTGGAGGTGCCGTCCGGCACGATCGCCCTCCAGGGTGACGGCACGGTCGCGGTAACCGCCCGCCTGATCGACATCGCCGGCAACGAGGGCCCGGCATCGCCCGCCGCGAGCGTGCCGGTCGACCGCACCAATCCGACGGTCGCGGTGGCCATCGCCGACGGGTCTCTCAGTGACACCGACGCCAGCTCGCTGGTGACGTTCACGTTCAGTGAGGCACCGGTCGGATTTACCGATGCCGACC